>JADMIO010921722.1_pt1 | contig 132495 bp, 127 predicted proteins | sample 8958161 | NCBI WGS metagenome assembly JADMIO01 (sample SAMN16585339, study PRJNA669376) | soil metagenome | isolation source: Crop rotation soil | place: USA: Cullars Rotation, Alabama | collected 2011 | reverse complement strand
CGCGACAACTTGTCCACGTGGAATTCTAAGCTTAGGATCCCAATGTGCTGGAAAGGGTTGATGGGCATCGGCATGGCGACCGGCATCGCCAACTTCACCGACCTCGATGCCTTCGCAGCCGAAGCCCGGCGCTCGCACGCCATGGGCCTGACCGGCGCAATGTGCATCCATCCCAACCAGGTGCCGGTGCTGAACCAGTGCTTCGGCGCCAGCAATGAAGAGATCGCAGACGCCCGCGCCATTCTCGCGGCATGGGAAAGCCGTACTGACGGCGTCGTCTCGCACAATGGCAGGATGATCGATCAGCCCGTCGTCGAGCGCGCGCGTCGGCTGCTGAGTTCGGCTGGGCTGGCGTGAGAACCGGCTTGACGGAAGACCTGCTGCGCAGCCTGAAACCCGGGCAGCGCGTCTTCTTCCAGGGCGGACCCGGCGAATGCTCGGCTTTCTACGAAGCGCTGAAGAACGATCAAGGCCTGATACGCGGGCTTGATCTCTGGTCGTGCCTGATCCCCGGCATCAACACCTTCGACTACGGATCGCTTCCGAACGGCCATACGCTGACGACCTTCATGGCGTCGCTTACGCTCGAGCCTTCGATTGCGTCCGGACGCACGACGATCAAGGCGATGTCATACTCCGAGATCGGCGCGACGCTTTCGCGTACGGAGTTCGACGTTGCGATATTCCACGTCTCGCAACCTGACGCTCAAGGCCAATGCTCGTTCGGCCTGTCGTGTGACACGCCTTCACTGGTCTGGCCAAGCGCCGCACGACGCGTAGCGTTCGTGAACAAGCGGATGCCATATCTTCCCGGCGCGGAGCGTATTCCGCTTGAGGCTATCGATCTCGCGATCCCGATAGACCAACCCTTGATGATCGCGCCCGCGCCGCGCCAAAACGCCGTCGTCGGGAAGATCGCAGAACTGGCTGCCGCACTGATCCCGGATGGTGCAACAATCCAGTCGGGGATCGGCGACACTCCAGCTGCGATTGCCGCAGCGCTGCGCCTGCATCGTGGGCTTAAGATTCATTCCGGCATCATCACCGGCGAGTACCAGGAGCTCGCGGAGAGCGGCGCGCTTGATCCTGACGCGGAACATGTCACCGGCATCGCCTGGGGCGACGAAGCATTCCACGCCTGGCTTCCGCGATCTGGCTTCCTGTTCCGATCAGCGCTGGAAACACACAGCCACGAGAAGCTTGCGGCAATACCCAACTTCGTCTCGATCGGATCTGCGCTCGAAGTGGACCTCGCCGGCAACCTCAATCTCGAATGGCGCGCCGGCCGGCGTGTTAGCAGTATCGGCGGCGCCCCCGACTATATTCGCGGCGCATCACTGTCTCCCGGCGGCCGGTCCATCATCGCGCTGCAGTCAACCAGCGGCGGCGCATCGCGCATCGTTCCAGCGCTTCAGACACCTTCCATTCCCGGAGCGCTGGTCGACATCATCGTCACCGAGCATGGCGTCGCCGAATTGCGTGGGCTTCAAGGTGCAGCGCGCGCCACCGCGCTAATAGCAATCGCCGCGCCCGAGCATCGGAGCTTTCTGGAATCCGCAAAGAACGTCTGAGACGCTTCCGGGAACCCGTTGATATCGAACTAGTTTCGAGACGTGCGCGGGGTTTCCCCCGAGTTGGCGCTTGTCTTTGGCCATGCTTGTACGGGTGAGTCCCAATTTCCCCGGCCGGTCTGCGTGATTCACTGCATCATTCTCGAGCCGGATCCCCAGACCCGCCGCGTTCTGGAAAACGCCCTCGCGAGTCTGCACTGGGGCGTCGCACATGCTGACTCGCCGGAAGAACTGACGAGCAGGTTGCCGGGCCCGTGGGCGGTCGTGCTGGCAATCGAGTCGGGTGACCCGGCCGCGCTCGACCTGATCCGTGAACTTCGCGGCCTGTCGCCGGACATTGTCGTCTGTGCACTGATGGACGAGCTGTCGCCCCAATACGACCAACAGGTGCAGGAGGCGGGGGCCAACAGCATCTTCGCCAAGCCCGTTTCCGAGACTGAGATCGTCGAAGCCCTGGTCGCGGGTTTCATGCAGGGACGGGGCTGAACCCTTCCCTGCAGGCGCTCATCAACCCAGACCATCCCGCGCCCGGGGAATCCTTACAGAAACAGCATGTAAAACTGGGCGATTCTGGCGCCTGAGAACTCGACTTCTGCCAACCCGGTGGGCTAGCGTGGCATATCAGCCACATGGGGTCGGCGCATGGTCGGAAGGAACCCGCCACAGCGGTCCGCGCTCTCCAGAGCGATCGGCCTCGCCGTGTTTGCGGCGACCTTCTCGGTTCCGGCCTTTGCACAGGTTATCGAGGTCGGCCCGTCCGGGATCAATTCAATTTCGGGCCCGAGCGTTTTCACGCCCGAGGGCGCCAAGGCCATCGTGCCCGAGCGCGCCAGCGCGACGGTTGGCGCCAGGGTCGGCGCGCCTGCTTCCACCCAGCCGCTGCTTGATCGCGCCGGCGAGGCCAGCGACCTGTCGCCGCGGCTTTTGGAAGCGATCGCCTACGTCGAGTCTCGCTTCCGCCAGGACGCCGTGTCGCCAAAAGGCGCAATTGGCATGATGCAGCTGATGCCGGGGACCGCAGGCGAACTCGGTGTAGATGCGCGAGACCCCGCACAGAACGCTCATGGCGGCGCCGCCTATCTGCGCAAGATGCTTGTCATGTTCGACAATGATGTGGAACTGGCTGTTGCGGCGTACAACGCCGGCCCCGAGGCGGTGAAGAAGTACGACGGCGTGCCGCCCTATGCCGAGACACGCAAGTATGTCGCGGCTGTCATGGATTACCTCGCCAAATCCAGCGTATCGGAGACCAAGTGATGTCCTTTGTTCGCAGGCTCACAGCCTTTTCCATTCTCGCCACTGTGACGGCGCAGGAAGCGCTCGCTCAGGTCGGCGGACCGCAAGGCTCAGGGCCCATCCTGGGCGCCGTGAACTGGGTGCGCGGCACGATGGAAGGCGGGATCGCAACGGCGGTCGCTGTCATAGCTGTGGCGTTCGTGGGTTTCATGATGTTGACCGGCCGCATGAACTGGAAGCACGGCATCACCGTGATCGTCGGCTGCTTCATCCTGTTCGGCGCCGCCACGATCGTGGGCGGCATCCAGATGGCGGCGCGGACGGCGGGATAGGACAGCATGGCCGGCATCGAACGCGACATCGTCTTCAACGCCCTCACCCGCCCGCAGATGTTCGCGGGGGTGAGCTATTCCTTCTTTGTGCTGAATCTCGTCGTGACCACCGAAGTGTTCCTGATCACCAAGTCGTTCTGGGCGATCGTGACCGCGCTGGTGCTGCACGCCATCGGCTATCTCATGTGCCTGCGTGAGCCGCGCTGGCTTGACCTCTGGATCCAGAAGGTCAGCCGCTGCCCGCGGGTGAAGAACTACAACCACTGGCACTGCAACTCCTATTCACCATGAAGAAAAAGCCGCCTCCAGCTAGGGCGAAGGGGAAGAGGGGCAACAAGAGGTTCGCACGCCGCGAAAAGCGCGCTGCGGAAATGCTGCCCTATGCCCGACATATCGACGAGACGACGCTCGCGACGCGCGACGGCGCGCAGATCCAGGTCATCCATCTCGCCGGCTTCGCTTTCGAGACAGCCGACACGCAGGAGCTGAACTACCGCAAGAACGTGCGCGATACCGTGCTGCGCGGCATTGCCTCTTCGCGCCTGTCGATCGGCGCGCATGTGATCCGGCATATGGTTCGCCCGGGTCTTGAAGGCGGCGACTTCTCCAATCTGTTCGCGCGGACACTGGACGCCAACTGGCGCTCGCGCCTGGGCAGCCGCCGGCTGTTCGTGAACGACCTGTTCCTGACACTGACCCGCAAGCCCGCCATGCCGCGCTCCGGCTTCATGGGCAGCAAGAAGCAGTGGAATGCCGTCAGCCGCGCCCGTGACCGGCGCGAGCTGGATGCTGCGACGGACAGTCTGCTCTCCGCGCTGCAGCCCTACGGCCCGCGCCTGCTCGGCGCCTACGAGACTGCGGGCGGACTTTTCTCCGAACCTCTCGAATTCCTTGCCTTCCTGTTCGATGGCGAGCTCAGGCCTGTTCCCTTCGACAAGGGCGCGGTCGATTTCGTCGATCGCCGCGTCAGCTTCGGCAAGGACACGCTCGAATTCTCCGGCAACGCGCGCAGCCCGCGTATGCTCGCCTCGATGCTGGCAGTGAAGGAGTATCCGCCGCACACGTCAGCCGGCCAGCTCGACAGCCTGCTGCGCGTGCCACACGAGATGGTCATCTCGCAGAGCTTCTCGTTCGTTGACCGGCAGCCCGCACTGAACCGGATGAATCTCGCCCTGCGCCGCATGCGCGCGGCGGATGACGAAGCTCTCTCCCTGCGCCGCGACCTGGTGCAGGCGAAAGACGATGTCGCCGCCGGCCGCGCTGTCTTCGGCGAGCACCATTTCACCATCATGGTCCGCTCGCCCGACTTCGAGCCGCTGAACAATGCCGTCGCCGACGTGCAGGCGGCGCTCACCGAGATCGGCGTCATCGGCGTTCGCGAGGAAGCCGCGCTGGAACCAAGCTTCTGGGCGCAGTTTCCGGGCAACACGCAGTACATCCCGCGCAAGGCGCTAGTATCTTCCGCCAACTTCGCGGGCCTCGCCTCGTTCCACAGCCACCCGGTCGGCCGCGCCAGCGGAAACCACTGGGGTTCGGCCGTCACACTGCTCGAGACTACCGCGGCCTCGCCCTATTATTTCAACTTCCACAAGGGCGATCTCGGCAACTTCCTCGTCATTGGTCCCTCGGGCGCTGGCAAGACCGTCGTGCTCAACTTCCTGCTGGCGCAATCGGAACGCTTCTCGCCAAAGGTCGTGTTCTTCGACAAGGATCGCGGCGCCGAGATCTTCCTGCGCGCGATGGGTGGCAAGTATGACTTGATCCGCCCTGGCGTGAAGACCGGCTTCAATCCACTGCAGCTACCCGACACGCCTGGCAACCGTCGCTTCCTGCATCAGTGGGCCGCGAAGCTGGTGACATCGAACGGCGAGATCCTCACGGCTGAGGACAACGCCACGATCTCTTCCGCCGTTTCGGCGAATTACGACCAGACGCCAAACTTCCGGCGGCTGCGATACTTCCGCGAACTCTTCCTCGGCGGACGCCGTCCGACGCCCGGCGATCTCGCCTCGCGCCTGAACCCATGGATCCAGGAAGGCGATCGCGCCTGGTTGTTCGACAACGAGACCGATCACCTCGACCTCGACACCCGTATCGCCGGGTTCGACATGACCCACCTTCTCGAGGATCCGGTCGTCCGCACGCCGACCATGATGTACCTATTCCACCGGGTGGAAGAGCGCCTCAACGGCCAGCCCTCGATCATCGTGGTCGATGAAGGCTGGAAGGCGCTGGACGACGAGGTGTTCGTCAATCGCATCCGCGACTGGGAGAAAACCATCCGGAAGCGCAACGGGATCGTCGGCTTCGCGACGCAGTCGACCGGCGACGCGCTCGAGAGCCGCATCGCCAGCGCCGTCATCGAACAGTCGGCCACACAGATCTTCCTGCCCAACCCCAAGGCGCAGGAGATGGAATACTGCAAGGGCTTCGGCCTCTCCGGCCACGAGTTCGACCTGATCCGCACCCTGCCCGATACCTCGCGCTGCTTCCTGGTGAAACACGGCGCGGAAAGCGTGGTGGCGCGGCTCAATCTCAATGGCGAGCGCGACCTGCTGACCGTCCTCTCAGGCCGCGAGCGTACCGTCCGCATGCTCGACGACATCCGCGCCGAGGTTGGTGATAACCCGGATGCATGGATGCCCAGACTGGTGGGGGCCGCATAGTGGCGCTGTGCCCGACACCTCCTGATGACGGAATGGTCGCCGGTGTTCTCGACACGGTCGACTGCCATATCCGCGCGCTGGTTCACGACACCTATCGCAACCTCGTAGGCCCCGACACGCTGTTCGCCACAGCCTTCACCGGCCTGCTGACGATCTACATCGCGCTGATCGGCTATCAGCTTCTCTTCGGCCGCGGCGGCATGCGCGTGACCGAGTTGCCATTTGCCGTGCTCAAGATCGGCCTGATCCTTGCTTTCATGACGTCGTGGGCGGCCTACCAGACAGTGATCTTCAACCTGCTGTTCGACGGCCCGGCGGAGATCATGAAGGTATTGATCAGTCCGCTGGCGCAGCAGGGGTCGACGTTCGACGGCAACGTCATGATGGGGGTGCAGGATACGTTCGAAAAATTGAGTGGAGCGGCCGGCGTCTACGGCGGCATGGCCAACCCGGCGGCAAACCTGCTGCAAGGCGGGCCGATGCTGGGCTCGGGCCTCCTGTGGCTCACCTCGATCGCGCTGCTTCTGCTGACGCTCGGCATCATCATCGCCACCAAGATCGTGCTCGCCTTCCTGCTGGCGATCGGGCCGATCTTCATCGGGATGCTGCTGTTCGACCAGACACGCGGCCTGTTCGAGGGCTGGATGCGGGCGACGTTCTCGTTCGCCATGGCGCCGCTCGCGGTGAACGTGTTCGGAGCGGTGATGCTGATGATCCTGCAGCCCTTCCTCGAAATCCTCGTGAAGAACGCCAGCGAGAACAAATTCGACATGGGGCCGGTGATCACGATCGGCATCATCGTGACCGTGTTCGTGATGGTGATGATCTTCGGCCTCGGCGCGGTCGCCGCCATCGGGCGCGGCTTCGGCTTCAACAAGGGGCGCAGCGAAGGACCAGCGATGCAGAGGCTTGCTGCGCCAGACCGGCCATCCGGCGGCGCGCCGGGCGAACGGGCCGAGCAGATCGCCGCGCGTATCGCAATGATCGACCGGGCCCAGGCCGTGAATGTTGGCGGGGCATATTCGAGCCGCGAGGTCTATTCGCGCCGGACGGGAGAGATCGCCGATGCGGTCGCGTCCGCGCCGCTTCTGGTTAGCGATCGCCTTGGACAGGCCTATAGCCGGTCGCCGCGGCCCACCACGCGACGGGGCGAGGACAACTGAGCCGACGATGAGAGCAGTTACGACATACTCTTCACTTGCACTCGACGCCCAAAAGGGCATCGATACCGGCGGGGCTACATGGGAATTGACGCCATGAGTCTCACGGGTCGAGGGAAACCAGTCATGCTGCGGGGGGCCGTCTTCGCCGTGCTGGCGCTGGCCGCCGGGCAGGCCGCGATCGCCCCTCCTGTCCTTGCGCAGACACCGTCCAAGCCCAAGGCGGGGCCGGGCGATCCGCGCATCAAGGAATTCATGTACGACCCTAACGCGATCGTCGCGGTGCGTGGCCAGCTCGGCTACGAAATGACGATCGAGTTCAGCGCGGACGAGCGTATTGAGAATGTTTCGATCGGCGACTCCCTGTCCTGGCAGGTGACGCCGAACCGCAAGGCGACGCTGCTGTTCCTGAAGCCGATGCAGAAGTCGCAGCCGACCAGCATGACGGTGGTGACGACCGAGCGTATCTACTCCTTCCTGCTCACCGCGATCGAGGGCAAGAGCCCGAACGATCCCGAAACGATGCTGCGGCTTCGCTTCCTCTATCCCAAGCCGCCGGCTCCGGTTGCGCAGGCCGCGCCGCCACCTCCACCGCCTCCAAGGCCCGAGGATTTCAATTTCGACTATGGACTTTCCGGAGCGAAGAATCTCCAGCCCGTGCGTGTGTTCGACGACGGCGTCGTGACCTACTTCCAGTTCGACAGCCGCAACGCCGCGCCGGCCGTGTTCGTCATCGGGGCGGATGGCAAGGAAGAGATGGCCAACACCCGCGTGCAGGGCGACTACACGATTGCCGATTTCGTCTCCGAACGATTCATCCTGCGCTATGGCAAGTCGCAGGCCGAAGTGAACAACCGGGCATGGAGCAAGCGGCCCAAACCGAAGCCCGCTCCCCTGCCCCAGCCGAGCCGAGGCTGACATGGTCCGTGAACCCACAACGCCCCGCACCGGTCTTGATCCCTCCCACGATGTGGACGCCCCGCCGCGCGTCGCACAATCGAACAGCCTGTGGCCGATGATGTTCGGCGTGGTCGGCGCGCTGGCGCTGGGCGCGGTCGTGTTCCTGCAGCTCGATGCGAACCGCAACAGCATGGAAACGGCGAAGCTCGCCAGCGACCAGGCCACGGCCAACGCAGAGGCCCAGAGGCTTGCCGCCGCGAGCATGCCTGCGGGACCGCCGATGCCGACATATATCCCGGTCTCGACGCCGGAACCGATGGCCGATCCGGAGCCGCAACCGCTGCCCCAGGTGATCGAACAGCCGCCGCCGGCGCCCTCCGGGCCGAGCCAGGGCGACCTCGACAAGCTGCGCGCGCCTGCCCTCGTGGTTGATCTCGGCGAGTACAAGGCGCCGGCAGGCGGCGCGGGCGCCAAGCCGGCGACGGGCGCTCCGCTTGATCCGTCTGCGGTTGCCGGCGCGATGTCGGCGGCCTCGCAGGGACTCAATGCCGATGAACGGTTTGCGCAGAAGTTCGGCGTGGGCTCGGGCTCGAAGCCTGCGCGCGCCAGCAATCTGGGCGATCTGTCGAATGTGATCACCGAAGGCACCGTGATCGCGGCGGTGCTTGAGACTGCATTGAATTCCGACCTGCCCGGATATGTCCGCGCGGTCGTGACCCGCGACGTGAAAGGTTTTGACGGCAAGAAAGTCCTCGTGCCGCGCGGCGCGCGGCTGATTGGGCAGTACAAGTCCGGCGTGGCGCTGGGACAAAGCCGCACCTTCGTGATCTGGACGCGGCTGATCCGGCCGGACGGCGCGACGATCGAACTGTCCTCGCCGGCGACCGACGGCGTCGGGCGCGGCGGGCTTGAGGGCGATGTCGACACGCACTTCTTCGAGCGGTTCGGCGGGGCGATCCTGCTGACACTGTTGAACATCGGCGGAGCGGCAGTGACCGACTCAAGCGACACCAGCATCGTGATCGCTTCGACGCGCGCGGGCGTTGATGCGGGGGCGAGCTCGCTGACGTCGGGCATGAACATCGGGCCGACCGTGACCGTGCCGCAGGGTTCACCGGTGCGGGTGTTCGTGAGCCAGGACCTCGACTTCTCGACGGTCGGACCGGTGAAGGCATCCAATTGACCGGCGAAGGCGTTTATCTCCGCACATACCTTGCGCCATTCGCGCCATGGCTGGACCGGCCGGACGTGACCGACATCCTGGTCAACAAGCCCGGCGAAGTCTGGATCGATGGGGCGGGTGGGTTCGAGCGGATCGCGGCGCCAGACGTCACCGAGGTGATGATGCTGCGGTTGGCGCAGCAGATCGCGGCGCATACCTCGCAGGGCGTGAGCCGCGAACATCCGCTGCTGGCCGCGACACTGCCGGATGGTGCGCGCGTGCAGATCGTCTCGCCGCCGGCCACGCGGAGCCACTTCGCCCTCGCGATCAGGAAGCATGTGGTGCAGGACCTGACGCTCGACAACTATGAAGCCTCGGGCGCATTTGCCGGACTGAAACGCGGCGGCGGCAGCGAGCGGGCCGAGAAGGATGCAGAACTGCAGGCGCTGCTCGATCGCGGCGAGATGAGGACGTTCTTCTCGAAGGCCGTGAAGGCGGGGCGGAATGTCGTGATCTCGGGCGGCACGGGCACGGGCAAGACGACGTTCCTCAATGCGCTGCTGAAGGAAATTCCCGATACCGACCGGGTGATCGTGATCGAGGATACGCCCGAGGTGAAGCTGGGGCATCCGAACGCGGTGGGCCTGATCGCGGTAAACAGCGAACTGGGCGAGGCGCGGGTCGGGATCGATGAGCTTCTGCGCGCGAGCCTGCGGATGCGGCCGGATCGGTTGATGGTGGGGGAGATCCGCGGGGCGGAGGCTTTCACCTTCCTGCGCGCGGTGAACACGGGACATCCGGGTTCGCTGACGACGGTGCACGCGGACAGTCCGCAGGGAGCGATGGACCAGATCGCGTTCATGACGCTGCAGGCCGGGCTGACGCTGACGCGGGCGGATGTGATCGACTACGCGCGCTCGGTTATCGACGTGGTGGTGCAGCTGACGCGGACGAGCGGACGACGTGGCGTGAGCCAGGTCGTGTTCCATCGCCGTCAGACATAAGGGCGCGTTCCCGCTGGTGGGCGGGTTGGTTGGGTTTGAGATTTGGGCGCGCTAGGTGCGCGCGGGTATTCGCGCAGCCCTATCTCCGCTCGTTCCGGCGAAAGCCGGAATCCAGAGCGGCGTGCGCGTGTGTTGGAGGGGGTCAACAATCCCATTGTTGCTCCGGGTCCCGGCTTTCGCCGGGATGAGCGGAACACTGAGCGGGCGGTCCCGATGATGAGCCAACCGGGATTCTCGGCACAGGGCCGAGAATGACCCTGTGGGGGTGGCTGCGTTTGTCATCCCGGCCGGAGCGACGAAGTCGCGGAGAGCCGGGAACCATTGGTCCGCGAGCCCGCATGTCGGGACATGGGTCCCGGATAGCGCTGCGCGCTTCCGGGATGACACGTCATCATGCGGATACGGGAGGGAGCTGTCTTGCGGGACAGCGAGATTGGTTTCCTTGAGTTGGGTATCGTTCGTCCCTTGGGGTAGAACCGCATCCTTCTCGCACGTGTGCCAATCACGTGCGGGGCGGAACCAGTTCATCCGGAGAGTTGAGACGACGCTTTGCACAAGCTCGACGAACGCGCGCAGCATCGCTGTCAGCCAGAGCTGAGGAAGCGATGGGATTACCAGCCCGTTTGCGCGTGTTCGTGCCTGTGTCATGGGCGCGATTGTATGCGCGCCCGGAGCCCGGCCAGTTCTGGGAGGCTCTTTCCCACGATCTTTCCGGCTAGCGCGCTGAAATCAGGCGTGAAGATTTTCGGCCGTCGAACGAATTGCGTACACGCGTTTCACACGGCGGCGCGCCAGAAGGGCGGCGCCCGCGACTGGAGCTGGCGAGAACAGCTGAGCCGCGGGCGCCTTCATTCCCTCGCGTGGCGTCGAGTCCAGCGTGTGGGAACGATGCTGTCCCGACGCTACACGGATGCCGCGGGCAGGAAGCCGAAGTAGCGGTTCGTGAAGTTCGGGATGTTCGGGAAGATGCCGGCCACCTGCGTATCGGACAGGCCGAACCATCGGCCCATCGTGCCCGCATACTGGTCGATCGACATTCCCGGGATCAGCACGTTGTCGACCATGTTCGGGTTCTGGAAGGAGCCCTGGTCGACGCCCAGCGTCGGATACTGGCCATACACGTTTCCGCCGACGACCGAGCCGCCCATGACGAAGTGGTGCGAACCCCAGGCGTGGTCCGTGCCGTCGCCGTTGGTGGTGAAGGTGCGGTTGAAGTCGGACGCCGTGAACGTGGTGACGTTCGAGCGCATATCGACGCCGTTCAGGTTGCCGAGCGTGGCGTCGAAATAGGCCAGCGCGTGAGCAAGCCGCGCCATCAGCGGAGTCTGCGACGTGTTGAGGTTGTCGTGGTTGTCGAAACCGCCCATCGACACGAAGAAGACCTGCCGCTTGAGGCCCAGCTGCTGGTTTGCCGCGATGAACTTCGCAACGGTCTGAAGCTGGATCGCGAGCGGGTTGGCCTGCTGCGTCTGGGTGATCGGGTTCAGCACAGTCGTCGGCGCGGGCACCGAAGCGGCCGGACCGCCGGCGGCGAACTGTGCGTTGACCAGGTCAGCCGCATCCTGGGAGCGGATGATCTTGGCGCCATAGTCCTGCATGAAGTAGTTCGAGGCCGATGTGTCCCGGATGATCTGGCGCACGCGGGCGCCGCCGCCGTTGACGTCGAAGACCTCTGCACTGTTGCTCGTGCCTGCGGCGATGCGAATGGCCGGAGCCGACTGGTTGGTCGACATCTGGTATTGCACGACGTTCTGGCCGGCGAGCAGCACGGCGTTACCGGCCATCGAGATGGCCGTATAGACAGAGTTGATCCCGTTGGTGGACAGGAGCTGGTCCGCCATCAGGCCGCCCCAGCCGAGACGCGCGCCTTCGGCCGAACCGGACTGCCAGGTCGACTGCTGGTCGTTGTGCGACATCAGGTTGGCCGGAATCGGAACGGAGCGGTTTCGATATTGCGTCTTGGTGGTCGGAACGATCAGCGGGCCGACGTTGGCGGCGGCGGCGAGACGGCCGGCGTTCCAGATCGGCACCAGCGGCGCAAGATGCGGGTTGAGCGCGAATGTGCGCGTCGCCGCGTTCGTGCCAGCGGGGATCGGGTTCGGCGTCGTCGTCGAGATCGGCAACACACCGCCCCACGCCTCCGGGAAGGCGTAGGCGCCGACGTTGTTCGGCAGCACGCGGCCGGTGAGCGAGTTGGTTCCGCCGGGCGCCGTTGCGGCCGTGCCGACGGGCATCAGCGCGATGGGCGAGTTGCCCTGGCGCCGGGCGGTCCAGTAGCGGCCCCAGCTGTCGTTGTCTGTCGCGAGCAGCATGTTGTGCGAGTCATTGCCGCCGAACAGGAAGATGCAGACCAGCGCCTTGTAGCTGGTGGCCGATTGCGCGGCCGCCTGCCCCATCGTGGCGAGCTGGAAGCCGAAGGTGGAAGCTGCGGCGCCGACAGTGGTCATTGCGCAGGCGCGGCGGAGGATTTCGCGGCGAGTTGCCTTGGACATCGTCATGATGGGTTACCTCAGCGCTGCGCGAGATATTCGGGGGAGATCATCGAGTAGAAGATCGCGATCTTGGCTCGGTTTTCCCGCCCCTGAGCAGTCGATGCGGATATTCCGTTCACCTCCGTGGTGATGATGTTCCTTATGCGGTCGGGCATCTGCCCGTAGAACAACAACAGGTTCATGCGATCAACCAGGCTGGTCGCGTTGCTGGCGATCGCCGTCTCGGATGCGTACGTCGAATAGACGTCGGGCCCGGACTGGTTCGCGCCGGCGAGGCCGATGCCCTTGTCGATCGTGTCCTCGATCAGGTTGATGTAGGACGCGGCCGTCACCTCATCGACGACCTGGAATTCCGGCGCCAGCAGCGAACGCGAGCCCAGCTGGGTCGTGCTCGGCGGCGTGTAGCCCGGACGCCAGAAGTTGAACACCGACGGCGCCGCCATGGGCGACTGGTTCAGGGCCGTGTTTGAGCTGGTGCTGGTGATATACCAGATGCCGTTGCGGGACTGTGCATTGAAGGCCCGCGCCCAGTTGGTGACGCGCATGATCGGTTCACGCAACTTGCCGTATGACGCATTCGATTGAGCGGCCGCCGTATCGCGCGCTTCGGTGTCAGTCAGGATTGCGCGAACGACTGCGGTGATATCGCCGCGCACGCCGGAGCCATTGTTGGCGAAAACGGCGGCCACCCGGCCCACATAGGCGGGGCTGGGGTTGGACGTCACGAGCTGCTGGATCATCCGCTTCGCGAAGAAAGGACCAGCGTTGGGATGGTTGAACAGCGTGTCGAGCGCGATGTCGACGTCGCCGATGACGTTGACGGTTGAGCTTGCCGGGATGGTCGTGCCCAGGAAGGTCTTGGCCGACGTCGAGTGGAAGGTGGGATAGGCGATCATGGGACGGTTGATGTTCTCATCCGCATCGCCATTGCCGAAGAAGGTGTTGGTCGTCGGGTTCGCGCTGTACCAGCTGAGGCCGGTGAACACCCTGGCGAGGCCGTCGATGTCATCCGAGGTGTAGGTCGGGATCGGCTGGCCGTTGTTGAGCTTGCGCGTGCCGTCCGCGTTGAGTTCCCACAGGCCGATGGTCATGAGCTGCATGACTTCGCGCGCATAGTTCTCGTCGGGCTGGCGCGTGCCTGCGGCGTCTTCCTTCTGGTTGGCGAGGTAGGTGAGATAGACACCCATCATCGGGTGCATCGTCACGTCCTTGAGCAACGTCCGGAAATTGCCGAAGGCGTTGCGCTCGAGCATGTCGTAGTAGGACGCGCCGCCGATCGTATCGACGACAGGGTCAGCCAGCGAGATGACGAAGATCTGCGAGAGTGCGAAAGCGACGCGCTGGCGGAGCTGGTCCTGCGAGCTGATCGCCTGGCGCCACCAGCTTTCGAAGAAGGCGTTCTCGTTGTCGTCGCCGGCCGCGGCGATGTTCGAACGCACCCACTGCTCGTGCGAGATGCTCGTCATCGGGACGGCGGTCTGGCTGGTGATCCAGTTGTTGTAGCCCTGCGAAACCACAGCGGAAATCGTGGCGTCGTTCGGACCGAAGGTCGCCTGCGTGAGGAAGCGGGCCGCCTCGGCCTGCGTCGGGGCAGCGCCTGTCGGAGGCGGCGGCGAGGGAGGCGGTGGAGGAGGCGGGGGTGGTGGCGGTGGAGGAGGCGGAGATCCCCCGCCCCCTCCGCCGCTACCGACGCCGCCGCCGCCGGTCGAACTACTGCCGCCACCGCCGCCGCAAGCGGCCAGCGTCACCGTCAGCGCGACGAGAGCAATACTACGCCTGGAAATCCGGAGCATCGGCTGTTCTTTCTATCCCCACACCCCTCCAGACTCGTATCGCAGCACGCAGCCCAGCGCGGCGAAGCAAATATCCAGAACGGTTGTCGATGTATTGTGCGTGGCAGTTCAAGTTCGGCAGTCTAAAATAGGCCCGGTCGATACTTTGCCGACCGTTGAACCCCCGCAAGCCATGTTTGACTCAGTTAATTCTTACGCGCCAGTGAAATTCCCGCAAATTTTCAGAACAGTGCAGTGCCATCGGCGCGCTGGGTGATTGATGCGCGACACGGAGCATCGTCTGATGACGGAGAAGGCAGGCGCGGGGTCGTCAATGTTCACGCGAAGAGGTGTGCTGCTCTCGTCGCTCGCAGCGGGAGCATGTGCGACAGCGGGCGAGCCGGATTCGCCTGATACGCGATTTGCGAATCTCGCGACGCTGAGCGAGTCCGTTCATTCCGGGGTCGCATCGGAGGACGGAGACCTGCGCTGTACCGTGCGTTTGTGCAGGTATCCGGCGCTTGGGCTGGCGTGGGTGTGGATGCATGCGCGGACGCCGGAGGGGTTCTTCTCGTATGTGAATCACCTCGCCCCGTGCGGGAGTGAAGCGACGGACACGAAAGCGGATGGCGTGCGCTATTCGGATGCGGCGGGGTCGCTGGTGTTCGAGCGGCGGGGGTTCGTGAGCAAGCCGACGGGATGCTCCGTCCACGGATCGGCGATGGCGCGGAAGACGGCGACATCAGCTTTCGGGACCGGTGACCACAAGCTGGACGTGGACATCCAGTTCTCGCCTGCCCGGCTCTATCAAGGGCTGAACGCCGGACGGACGGAGGTGTTCGGGCATTCGAAAGCGACGGTGACGATCGACGGAAAGAGGACCGTGATCGAAGGTCCTGGGCAGTTCCACGAGCAGGGGCAGACCACGCCGCGCTTCACCGCGCCGTTCTGTTACATGACGCTATGGGGGAGTGACGCGGCATCGACGATGCTGATCGCGCCGAAACGCCGGGACGGCTACCTGCTCGAGGGCGACGGGGCGACGGAGATCGCGAATGTCGTCGTCGATCCGCCGGGCGCGACGCGGCGAGCGATCCATGTGTGGCTGAAGGATGGACGCAAGCTCGATGGCGAGGCGCGCGTGGTGCAGGCCTACACGATCCCGCTGGTGGGCAACACGTGGCGTGGGCACATGGTGAAGGTGCAGATGCCCGGCATGACCTTCATGGGCCATGTGAACGACTACATCATCGGCGACGGCGTGCCCTACGCGGGCTAGTCCGCCGGCTTCAGCTTGATGACTTTCTCGGCCACGCGATCAACCGCGTCGCGGCTGAAAGCGAGTGGGACGTAGCTGCCTTCGGCCCACATCGGGAACAGGTCGCGATAGTGGGCGCTATAGGGATCGCCGGACTGGCCGGGCGTATTCATCACCATCGAATTGTCCCACGCGCCGACGTCCATCACCATGCGCACGGAGGCGCCGGCGGTGACGTTGAAGTCCGAGGCGCGATAGGTCTGCGCGCGCGGCGTCGAGGATGAGCCGGGCGTCTGCAGCGGGCCGATGCCCATCTGCGCTTTCAGCTGCGGATCGGCGAGGACGGAGATCGCGGGATCCCATTTCGCCTGGTGGAGACGGCCCCATGTCCATGTCGTCACGTCCGGGCCAAGGCGCTTGGCGAGATCATCGGTCGCGCCTTTGAGGCTTTCGATGATGATGGTATTGCGGGCTTCCAGCGGTTTGGCGCCGAGCTTCGCATCGGGCTTTTCGAGATAGGTGAGGACGGCTTCGAGATGGCCATTGCCGACGAGTTCGCGCGCGGCTGCGGGCGTCACCTTCGCGACGAGCGCCTTGCCGAGATACTGGTTCGCCCAGATTTCGTAGATCGCGGCGGGGACGCTGTTGACGGTTTCGTTCCCGTCCCAGGAGGTCAGCATCTTGATCGCGTGATCAACATTCACCGTGCTTGTGCCGCCGGGAACGTTCTTCACCAGCGCGACGAGGCGGCGGGCCTGCGGGCTGGTTGAGTCGGTCTGGATCTTGATCGAGTCGAGGAGGCTGACTTTCGGAATGCCCGCGAGCACTTCCTTGATGCGGCTGGCGCGCGAGGCGTCAGTCCATTCGAACGCGACCTTGCGCTCTTCCGCCGGATAACCCGCCGGAAGATTGTATTCGTTGGCGGTGGCGAAGAAGCCTTCCTTCGGGTTGAGGACGGAGGGCAGCATGTCCTTGCCGAAGAAGCCCTGCCATTCGTAGCGGCCATCGCCCGGGACCGGCATGAGGCCATCCCAGTTCTTGCGAACGGGCGTGCGTCCGGAGGCGGCCCAGCCGACATTCCCCTTCACGTCGGCATAGACGAGGTTGAGCGGCGGGGCGCCCCAGTTCTGGCTTGCCAGCTTGAAGTCTTCCCACGTCCTGGCGTGCGTGAGGCGCGAGGAGCCGAAATAGCCGGAGAGGCCGGGCTCGGCCCAGATGCTGCGCATGGCGAAAGCCTTATTCTTCGCTGTCTCGGCCGCGAGGACGGGGCCATGGCGCGTGAAGCGGAGCGTGACTTCACGCGGGCCTTCACCGCGAACGTCGATCGTCTGCTTCTCGACCGTCATCTTCTCCCACTTGCCGTTGTAGCGGTAAGAGTCGGGATCCTTCGGGTTGGTCTCGTAGGCATAGAGGTCTTCCTGATCCATCGCGAAGATGGTGATGCCGAAAGCGATATCGTTGTTGTGGCCGATGGAGACGCCGGGTAAGGCGGGTTCCCCAGCGCCGATGATGTTGAGGCCCGGCGCGTTAAGGCCGACGACATAGCGGAGAGAAGGCACACCGAGCTGGCGGTGGGGGTCGTTGGCGAGAATGGGGCGGCCTGTGGCTGTCTTGGTGGGCGCCACGACCCAGTTGTTGGAGCCTTCGTTGAGCTGCTTGTCCATCAGATCAGCAAGGCGTGTACCGGAATCGACCGAAGCCTGCTGCTTCTTCGCGAGGGCGTCGAAGTCGACCTGGCGCGTGGCGAGCTCGTAGTCGTTGAGGACGTCCTTCGGGATGTCGCAGGGGTTCAGGCCGGCAGGCGTGACTAGCTTGTGGGACGGCGGATCGAGCTTGCGGCGGAGCAAGTCGGCCTCGATGCCGCCCGCACAGACGACACGGGCGCGGGCGACTTCCGATGTGACGTTGGAGACGAGCGCGTGGCTGCGGATACGGAGCACGTCTTCCGGGCGCCATTCTTCCGGCGTGGAGCTCGTCAGCTTGAACTCGATCGGCATGGGGCGGGCGCCGGCGCGTACGTCGCCGATATAGGCGTTGACCCCGGCGGTGAAGGCTTCGACGGAGCTGCGGGCGTCGGGCGCGTACGCGGCCCACTCCTTCTCCATGTCGCCGCGATAGAGGAAGAGGCGTGCAGCGCGATCCTGCTCGACATAGGCGGGGCCGAAGGATTTCGCGAGAAGGCCGAGGCCACGCTTGCGCCAGAGGTCGATCTGCCAGAGGCGATCGCGGGCGGCATTGTAGCCCTGTAGGAAGAAGGCATCGCGTGGTGATTGGGCGAAGATGTGCGGGATGCCCCAATGGTCGACAACGATCTCGGCGGGAGCTGCGAGGCCGCGGACGGGCCATTCATCCTGCGCGACGGCTGTGGAGAGCGGACCCTGAGCGGAAGCGGCGAGGCTGGCCGCGAGGGCGACCGCCAGAACGGCCGCGATCTTCGATGATTTCAGCGCCATTGAACCCTCCACCTGCCTGAAGCGAGGATGGCGGATGGAGCGGGCTTGTCAAAGCCTCAGTGGGCTTCCAAAGCTCAACTGATGATGAGCGGCTGGCATTTCTGGATAGACCGGGGGGGCACGTTTACCGACGTGATCGCGCGGGCGCCCGATGGACGCGAGATCGTGCGGAAACTGCTGTCGGAAAATCCGGGGCGGTATGAGGACGCGGCGGTGGAGGCGATCCGCTCGATCCTTGCGGGGAATGGCGGCGGGGAGATCGCGGCCATCAAGATGGGCACCACCGTTGCGACCAACGCCCTACTGGAGCGCAAGGGCGCGGCGACGGTTCTGGTGGTGACCGACGGGTTTGGCGACCTGCTGGAGATCGGCAACCAGGCGCGGCCGGATATCTTCGCGCGGCATATCGTGAAGCCAGACCAGCTGCAGGCGCGCGTCATCGAGGCGCGTGAGCGGGTGACGGCGGAGGGCGAGGTTCTGACGCCGCTGGACGAGCCGCATATGCGGACCGAGCTGGCGGCGGCGCTAGCGGCAGGCGTGACGAGCTGTGCGGTGGCGTGCCTGCATGGCTGGGCGTGGCCGGCGCATGAGCGGCTGATTGCGGAGATCGCGCGCGAGGTTGGGTTCGCGCATGTGTCGGTAAGTTCGGAAGTGTCTGGGCTGGTGCGCTATGTGCCGCGGACCGACACCACTGTGGCGGATGCCTACCTCTCGCCGGTGCTCGATGCGTATGTGGAGCGTGTGGCGCGGGCGTTCGATGCCTCGACGCGGCTGTTCTTCATGCAGTCGAATGGCGGGCTCACAGGAGCGAAGGCGTTTCGCGGGCGAGATGCGGTGCTCTCGGGACCGGCGGGCGGCATCATCGGAATGACGGCGGCGGCGAAGCGGGCCGGGTTCGACAAGGTGCTGGGCTTCGACATGGGCGGTACGTCGACGGACGTGTCGCACTATGCGGGCGAATACGAGCGGACGAACGACACGGTGGTGGCGGGCGTGCGGCTGACGACGCCGATGCTGCAGATCCATACGGTGGCGGCGGGCGGCGGGTCGGTGTGCTTCTTCGATGGGGCGCGGCTGCGCGTGGGGCCGAGGTCGGCGGGGGCCGATCCGGGGCCGGCGTGTTACCGGCGCGGCGGGCCGCTGACGATCACGGACTGCAATGTGCTGCTCGGGCGCGTGCGGCCGGAATTCTTCCCGGCGATCTTCGGGCCGAAGGGCGACAGGCCGCTCGACGCCAAGATCGTGGGCGAGCGGTTTGGCGACCTGTGCTGGGAAGTGAAGCAGAAGACGGGCGCGGACCTGACGCCAGAGGCGGCCGCGGAGGGTTTCATCGCGATCGCCAACCAGCACATGGCGGAAGCGATCCGGAAGATCTCGATCCAGCGCGGGTATGATCCGCGTGAGTATGTGGTGTGCGCGTTCGGCGGCGCGGGCGGGCAGCATGCGTGTGCTGTGGCGGATGCCGTTGGTGCGCGGCGGGTGTTGCTGCATCCGCTGGCGGGTGTGCTGTCGGCGTGGGGGATGGGGCTGGCGGATTTGCGGGCGATCCGCGAGCTGTCGGTTGAGGAGGGATTGGGCGCTGATCTTTCGGGGCGCATAGGCGAGCTGAGCAAGGTCGTGCGTGATGTTCTTGCGGCGCAAGGCGTCGACAAGGTCGAGACGCTGGTGACGGCGCATCTGCGATATGAGGGCGGCGAGGCGTTGCTGCCGCTGCGCTGGGGCGATGCGGGCGCGATGAAAGCCGAGTTCGAGGAGCTGCACCGGCAGCGCTTCGGGTTTGTCGATCCAGTACGGGCGATCCTGGTGGCGAAAGTATCGGTGGAGGCCGTGGGGCGGGATGATGGCCCTGCCCGGCTTGTTTCCGCGATGCCGGCGGGTGCGCCGAAGGCGGTTTCGACGGTGCGCGTGCGGGCGAACGGCAAGGACTGGCAGGCGCCGGTGTTCGAGCGCGGGGCGTTGCCGGCGGGGTTCAGTGTGAGCGGGCCGGCGCTGATCCTTGAGAATGGCGCGACGACGTTTGTCGACCCGGCGTGGCGGGCGGAGATGACGGCGCACGGCGATCTGGTGCTGGAGCGCGTAGGCGTTGCTGAAACGATCGCGGCGGTGGGGACGACGGTGGACCCGGTGCTGCTGGAGATTTTCAACAACCGCTTCATGGGCGTGGCCGAGGAGATGGGTCTGGCGCTGCAGACGACGGCGGCTTCGGTGAACATTCGGGAGCGACTGGATTTCTCGTGCGCGGTGTTCGATGCGGCGGGCGGGCTGGTGGCGAATGCACCGCACATTCCGGTGCACCTCGGCTCGATGGGAGAATCCATCCGCACGGTGATCCGCGAGCGTGGCGGGTCGATGAAGCCGGGCGATGTCTACATGCTGAACGCGCCGCATGCGGGCGGCACGCACCTGCCCGATATTACGGTAATTGCGCCGGTGATTCTGGAGGGGGAGACGGCGCCGGCTTTCTTCACGGCGGCGCGCGGGCATCATGCGGATATCGGGGGGATCACGCCGGGCTCGATGCCGCCCAACAGCCGGACGATCGAGGACGAAGGCGTGCTGATCGAGAATTTCACGCTGGTGGAAAGCGGGCTGCTGCGCGAAGCGGAAACGCGGGCGTTGTTTGCCTCGGGCAAGCACCCTGCCCGCAACATCGACAACAATCTGGCAGACCTGAAGGCGCAGGTGGCGGCGTGTCAGCGCGGCGGCGAGGAGCTGGCGCGACTGGTGAAGCAGTATGGGCGCGAAGGCGTCGCGGCATATATGAGCCATGTGCAGGACAATGCGGAGGAGCATATCCGGCGCGTGATCGATGGGCTGGAGGCCGGGGCGTTCGAGGCGCCCATGGACAATGGCGCGGTCATCCGCGTGAGCGTGAAGCCGGACAAGGCGGCGCGTCGGCTGATGGTGGACTTCACGGGCACGACGGCGCAGGACGCGGGCAACTTCAATGCGCCACTGGCGATCACGCGGGCGGCGGTGCTGTATGTGTTCCGCACGCTGGTGGATGATGCGATCCCACTGAACGAGGGATGCCTGAAGCCCATCGACATCATCGTGCCGGAAGGTTCGCTGCTGAACCCGAAGCGTGGCGCGGCGGTGGTGGCGGGGAATGTCGAGACGAGCATGGTGGTGGTCGATGCGCTCTATGGGGCGCTGGGGCGCCTGGCGGCGTCGCAGGGGACAATGAACAACTTCACGTTCGGGACGGAGCGCTATCAGTATTACGAGACGATCTGCGGCGGATCAGGCGCTGGTCCCGGCTTCAACGGCACGGCGGTGGTGCAGACGCACATGACGAATTCGCGGTTGACTGATCCGGAAGTTCTGGAGAGCCGGTATCCGATCCTGATCGAGCGGTTTGGCGTGCGGTCTGGGTCGGGCGGCGATGGCGAGTGGCGTGGCGGGGATGGCGCAGTGCGCATCGTGCGGTTCCGCGAGGCGATGACGGCGGCGATGCTGGCCAACCGGCGCGCAACGGCGCCATTCGGCGTCGCGGGCGGCAAGTCCGGCAAGCCGGGTCGGAATGCGGTGCGGCGTGCAGATGGGCGCGTTGAGGAGTTGCCCGCGACGGCTCAGGCGGAAGTCGCGGCGGGCGATGCGTTCGTGATCGAGACGCCGGGCGGCGGAGGTTACGGCGCCCCGCCGATGACGCGGTAGGCGCTCATCTCGCCGGGATCCCAGTGCGGCTGGTAGAGCGTGTCGCCCACGAGCAGGAAGTCATTGAGCAGGCGCTTCTCGGCTTTGGTGTCCATGATGCTGGCGTGTGAGCCGTCCGGGCTGACGACGTGCATCAGGCCCGGCCATTCGCTGACGAGATAGCGGCCATTGCTGAGCACGGCGACGCCATCCGCATCGCCGAGGCCTTCGGCCAGGACGTCGATCTTTGCCGTGGCGTAGTCGATGGCCAGGAGGCGGCCGGCCATGGTGGTGACAACGAGGCGCGAGGGTTCGGGCAGGAGGCCGTTGATGCTGGCGAGGAGATCATCCTCGATCCAGACGGAGGCCTTGCCGTCCCTGACCGCGTAGATGCGCTTCGTGCCGGAGTCGGCGACCAGCACGCGGCCGTCCGGCGCAACGCCTGCGTCGTTTAGGAAGACCGATCCTTCCAGAGGCGTGCGGCTGATGACGGCGCCGGTTTCGGCGTTGACGGCGACTAGTTGTGTGATGTCGGCGACGTAGAGCGTCGCGCCGTCGCGGGCGATGCCCTTCGGACCGTCGAAGCCGGAGGCCCAGTTGCGTTCGATCATCTTTCCGTCGGTCGAGACCTTGGAGATGAAGCCGTTGCCGTCCTTCGCTTCGCCTTCGCCAGCGACATTGGTGACATAGAGGAAGGAGCCGTCCGCCGAGAGAGCTGCGCTTTCGGGATTGGCGAGACCGCTGAGACGCCAGGCCAGTTCGAGCTTCACGGGTTCCACGGGCGCTGTGGCGGCGGATTCCGGCGCCACAGGCTGGGAGGCAGGCGCGGATGGGCTGCAGGCGGCGAGCGCCAGCACAAGAACTGAGGATGAGAGTCGGGTCAGCATATTCTTTCTCTTTTCTGACGCTGACCCCATGGCATGGTAGCAAAAGGCGACGGCGCGTGAAGAGCCTGTGCTGCGCGATGGCGGGGAAGTGAAATGCTCGTTCTGCTTGGCATCGCCGTTGTGGTGTTCGGCTTCATCGTGCGCGCCAATCCGCTGCTGGTCGTGATGGCGGCGGCGATCGTGACAGGTCTGGCGGCGGCGTGGACGCCGGCGGCCGACCTTGCGGTGATGTGGCAGGCGGGCGTCGACACGCTTGCCCTGTTCGGCAAGGCGTTCAACGACAACCGGTTCATCACGCTGATCTGGATGGTGCTGATCGCCATCGGATTGCTGGAGCGGTCCGGCCTGCAGGAGCGGGCACGGATGGTGATCTCCGGGATACCGGCGGCGACATCCGCCGGCGTGCTGTGGGTGTATCTGATCTTCCGGCAGGTGTTGTCGGCGCTAGGGCTGACGTCGCTTGGCGGACATCCGCAGATGGTGCGGCCGCTGATCGCGCCGATGGCGGAAGGCGCTGCTGAGAACAAGTTTGGCGCGCTGCCGGATCGCGAACGCTACCTCATCCGCAGCCACGCCGCGGCGGCTGACAATATCGGGCTGTTCTTCGGCGAGGACATCTTCATCGCCATCGGATCGATCTTGCTGATGGTCGGGTTCCTCGAGCAGAACGGGATCAGCGTGACGCCACTGCAGCTGTCTGTCTGGGCGATCCCGACGGCGATTGCGGCCTTCCTGATCCATTCAACGCGATTGTGGCTGTTGAACCGTCGTCTGCAGCGAACGCTGGCAGGCGTGATCGCGGAGCCGCAGGCATGATCACGCTGACATGGCTCTATGTGCTGGCAGGGCTGTTCTTCGGGGCGGTGGCGTTGCTGTCGGCGACGGACGGGAGCAATCCGCGGCGGTTTCGCAATCTGGCGTTCTGGGGATTGCTGGCGGTCAGCTTCCTGTTCGGATCGCTGATCGGCGACCTGGCGAACGGCGTGCTGGCGCTTGCGCTGGCTGGTCTTGCGACATGGGGTCTGGGAAAGGGACAGCCGAAGACGACGAGCATAGAGGAACGGCGCGAGAGCGCGCAGCGGCGTGGCAACCTGCTTTTCCTTCCGGCCCTGATCATTCCGGCGCTGGCGCTCGCCGGAACGCTGGCGGCGCAGAATACGGCGTGGGGCGCGGCGATCATGGAACCGAAGAACGCCACGCTGATCTCGCTGATCATCGGCGTGCTGATCGCCGTGACCGTGATCATGGTGTGGCTGAAACCGCCCTTGCTGGCGCCGCTGCAGGAAGGCCGGCGGCTGATCGATGCAGTGGGCTGGGCGGCGATCCTGCCGCAGATGCTGGCCTCGCTCGGCGCCGTGTTCCTGGCGGCGGGCGTGGGCAAGCAGGTGGGCGTGCTGTTCGCGGATTATATTCCGCTGGATACGAAGTTCGTGGCCGTGGCCGCCTACTGCATCGGCATGGCGCTGTTCACGGTGCTTATGGGAAATGCCTTTGCAGCCTTCCCGGTGATGACCGCGGCGGTCGGCCTGCCCGTGCTCGTGATGAAGTTCGGCGGCGATCCGGCCGTGGTGTGCGCGATCGGCATGCTGGCGGGTTTCTGCGGGACGCTGATGACGCCGATGGCGGCGAACTTCAACGTCGTGCCCGCCAACCTGCTCGACCTGCCCGACCGCAACGCGGCGCTCAACGGCGTGATCCGCGCGCAGATACCGACGGCGCTGCCGCTGCTGGTGGTGAACATCTTCCTCATGTTCTTTTTGGCATTCCACAAATGACGACACTCACACTCGACATCGCAGAGAAGTTTGCCGGGCTGGCGCTAAGCCATGTCAGCCGGGAGTTTCCCTACAAGATGGATCATGTGCTGACGGGGCCGCAGGACGCCATCGTCCCCCGCGCCGCGCATCCGATCTTCTTCGGGTCGTTCGACTGGCATAGCTGCGTGCACGGATACTGGCTGATGGCGCGATTGGTGCGGCGGCATCCGGAGATCGGCGCGGCGGAAGCGGTGAAAGCGCTGTTCGCGGAGCGGTTCACGGCGGAGAATGTTGCTGGGGAGGTCGCGTATCTGGCGCGGCCGTCGGCGCGCGGGTTCGAGCGGCCTTACGGCTGGGGGTGGCTGCTGGCGCTGCAGGCGGAGCTGGCGCTGCATGACGACGGGCCACTTGCTGCGGCGTACGAGACGATGAAGCCGCTGGCGGAGGCGTTCGGGAAGCGGTTCCGGGATTTCCTGCCGCTGGCAGATTATCCGGTGCGGACGGGCGTCCATTCCTCCACCGCCTTCGCGATCCGCATGGCGGCGGACTGGGCCGAGGCGTTCAATCCGGAACTCTACGAGCTGATGCGGAAGAAGGTGATCACCTGGTATGGCGGCGACCGCGATGGCCAGGCGTGGGAGCCGTCGCAGGATGATTTCCTCTCGCCCACGCTGATCGAGGCGGAGTGCATGCGGCGGTTGCTGGAGCCGCGCGAGTTCCGCGAATGGTTCGGGCGGTTCCTGCCGCGCGCGGGACAAGGCGCACCGACCTCGCTGTTTGCCCCGGCGCGGGTGAGCGACCGGAGCGATGGGAAGATTGCGCACCTCGACGGCCTCAACTTCTCGCGCGCGTGGTGCTGGCGGTCGATCGCGTCGATGATGGAGGCGGAGCATCCGGTGGCGCGGCGCGGACGGGAGGCGGCAGACCGGCATATCGACGCCAGCCTGCCGCATGTGGCGGGCGATTATATGGGCGAGCACTGGCTGGCGACGTTTGCGCTGCTGGCGCTGGACGCCGGCTAGGCGCCGCACCTCTGCTCTTTCTGGCGCTCGTGCATCATCTTCAACGAGCTGTCGCGGTCGATCTGCGTGACCAGGCCTTGGCGGTCGAGATCGGCGAAGATGGTTTCGGCTTCGGCATAGAGCGAGCAGGCTTCGCGGCTGATGTTGTTGTCGGCGTAGAGGTCGGCGAGCATCATCAGCGTGATGGCGTGGGAGCGGACATAGCCGGGTTGTGAGCCGGACTTGCGAAGGATGTCCGAACTGGCGTCGACCTGCTCGCGGAGCAGTGCGACGCCTTCCTTGAACCGGCCATTCATCGCGAGCGCCTGGGCCTTGGCTGAGAGCACGATATGTTGCGTGCGGCGGGCGCCTTCATCGTCGGGCTGATACTGGATGAGGATCGGCACCATTGCCGTCGCGGCTTCCATCTCGGCTAGGCCGGCCGGGAGCTTCTTGACCCCCAGCAGCGTCGCGCCCAGCGCCCAATGGGCCTCGATCGCCATGCGAACGCCGGCCATGTCTTCGGGATGTTCGGCGGTATAGGCCGAGGTGATCTGGACGAGCTTTCTGTAGGGAGCTTCGGAGGCCTGGTCGCTCTCGCCATAATAGATGGCCTCGCCGAGTGCGTCGTACGCGCGGGCGAGAAGATAGTGCTTTTCCCGGGCGTCCTTTGGATCAGGCGGCAGGGCTTCGATGATCGCTATGCCCTTGCGGGCGTGCGCGGTGCTTTCCTTGTAGGTTCCCTTCCAGTTACCTAGCACGGCCGTTTCCATTTCGTGCGCGACCGTGAGTAGTTTTGCAGCGCGCAGGCCGGATGGGAGCGCTGCAATGAAGCGCCCAGCTTTGTCGAGCTGTTCTGTCGCGAGATCGAGGTCCTGGTTGGAGTTCATCGCCAGTCCCGCATGATGAATGGCAATGCGGGCGCGCAAGGCCAGAACATCGACATTCCTCGGCTCGGTCTTCGCCAGCTTCGCGGCGATGGTCTCCGCTCGATCGAGATTTTCCAGCGCGCCTGATACATCACCCAGATTGGCGCGCGAGCGACCGGCCTGGATGTCGGCGATACGAGCAAGGCCATCAGCGGCTTCGAGCAGAACGCCAGGCGGAGCCGAAGGAATATCGGCCAGCTGGTTCAGATAGCCCTGTGCGACCCGGGCAGCGTCGCGGCGGAGGGCGAGGGTCTGGGGCATACGTTCGAGACGATCATAGACGTCGTAGAGAAGGTATTTCGCCAGACTTCGGACCTCGGTAAAGCGGGCCTCGGCCTGCCTGCGGGCGTAGTCCGCCTGGGCGTAAAGCGTGGACGTCAACATGAGCGCGACGATGAGACCGAAGGCCGCCGCGCCGCCGACGATGACCCGCCAGCGACGGCGGCGGACGAACTTCCGGAAGACGTGCATGCGGTCGTTCGCATGGACGGCGAGCGGGCGGATCTCGAGCCAAGCGCGCAGGTCTGAAGCAAGCGCGACAGCGGTGGGGTAGCGGTCTTCCGGCGCCGGCGCGCGGGCGCGGTCGACGATTTCATCGAGATCGCCTTGGACAGCTCGTGCGCGGGCAGCGCGCCATTCAGGGGTGCGTTCGGAGAAGGCGCCGGATCGTTCGATAGCCTGCGAGGTCAGCGAAGCAGACTGCGATGCTTGCGGCAGATCGCCAGTCAGCAGCGTGCGGAGGATGGCGCCGAGGGCAAAGACATCGTCGGCCGGCGTCGGGCTGGCGCCCGCTTCGCGCTGGGGACTGCCGTAGCCGGGCGTCTGCGGGTGAAGAGTGGTGTCGTCAGCGTCACGCAGGAGGCGGGCGACGCCGAAATCAACGACCTTTGGATCGCCGGCTTCGTTGACGAGGATGTTGGCGGGCTTGAGATCGGCATGGACGATCAGGTTCTGGTGGGCGTGCTGCACGGCCTCGCACACGGCGATCATCTTCTCGACAATCTGCCGGGGCGAAAGATCATGCTCGTAAGCGTAGGCGTCGATGGGAGCGCCACGCACCAGTTCCATGATGAAGTACGGAGCGCCGGTATCATCAACACCGCCGTCGAACAGCTGGGCGATGTGACGATGGCTGAGGGTGGCAAGCGCGCGGCGTTCGCGATCGAACAGCGCATGGGCCGTCTCGGGCAGGAGAGAAGGACGGATGCGCTTGATGGCGACAGCGTGATCGAACAGGCCATCGTCGCGGGCGCCGACGAAAACATCGCCCATGCCGCCCTGACCTATCCGGTCGACGATGAGGTAGTGGCCGATGTGCTGCGGCATCGGGCTGGCGCCGGGCTGCAGTCCGCCCGTGGGCATGGCGCGTTCGGCTACGGCATCCGCGCGTAGCAGCGCTTTCACTTCTGCGAAGAGCGCCTCATCGCCTGCGCAGGTGGAGACGAGCCAGGTTTCGCGTTCGGCAGGATCGTCAATGTCGAGGGCGTCCTCGAAGACCGCGAAGGCGCGCCTTGTGAGGCGGGTGTCCATCGGTCAACGCGCGCCGAGTTCGGCGACAAGCCAGGCGCGGGCGGCACGCCATTGCCGCTTCACCGTGCGGACAGAGACGCCATCGATCTCCGCCACCTCCTCCAGTGTGAGGCCGGCGAAATAACGCCGCTCGACAAGGCGGGCATGGTCCGGCGCGACCTCTTCCAGCTTGGAGAGGGCGCGGTCGAGGTCTTCGAGGTCGATGTTCTGGGCGCCGAGTTCCGGCGGCAGTTGGGTCGAGACCGGCGGGGCCTGACGCTTGCGGGCGCGCATGCGGCGGATTTCGTCGATCAGGATCTGCCGCATCACGCGGGCGGACAGTGAAAGGAAATGGGTGCGGCCCTTGAAGTCCAGCCGGTCGAGGCCGGAGAGGCGGATGACGGCTTCATGGGCGAGGTCTGTGGGCTGGATCTGGAGCGCGACAGCGTCGCCGTTGAGCACGCGGCCCGCGACCTTGCGGAACTCGTCGTAATGCTGGCGCAGGAGCGCATCTCTCGCCGCCGCGCGGCCACCACCGCGGTCGCTCTTTTCCTGGACGTCCGACACTGCCGACTACCCCTGCGGAGCCAGATTAATCACGCGGTCAGCACGCCTGCAAATGGCAGGCCCGATATTCGGGCGCGGAACAGCAGATTTTGTCAGCGCATTGGCCCGCTTTGGCAGCGGTTCCCGCTTTCTGGTTGAGGTTTCTTTGCCCGGACGGTGCGCCTCCACGCGCCGTCCGGCGCAGGAGCCTGAGCGGCGGCTGTGTAAACTCCGGCATTATCCCCCCTCTCCGGACTTGCACACCGCCGCTCCTTGCCTTGCAGGCGACAGGATCAGGATGGGTCGCACGCGCCTCGCGGAGCCGTTCGGGGACTGGCGGCTCCGCACCTGCCCTATGTGTGCTTGCCGAACAGATTTGCATGGGTTTGGCGCAGGACATTCTTCTGCACTTTGCCCATGGCGTTGCGCGGCAGGTCCGGAACGAAGATCACGCGCTTGGGCGCCTTGTAGGCGGCCAGCTGCTGGCGGGCGGCGGCGATGATGGCGGCTTCCTCGCCCTGGCCGGTGCAGACGGCGACGACGCCCTCGCCGAAATCCGGATGCGGCAGGCCGATGACGGCGCTTTCAGTGATGCCCGGCAGTTCGTCGAGGACGAGTTCGACTTCCTTGGGATAGACGTTGTAGCCGCCCGAGATGATCAGGTCCTTGGCGCGACCGGATATCCAGACGCGGCCGTCGGGATAGACGCGGCCGACATCGCCTGTGATGAAGAAGCCGTCCTTCGTGAATTCCTCGGCGGTCTTTTCCGGCATGCGCCAATAGGCGGAGAACACGCTTGGCCCGCGGATCTGGATGACGCCGGTTTCCTCCCCGCCGCCGATGCGCAGTTCGACGCCGGGAAGCGGGAAGCCGACGCTGCCGCCAATGCGATCGCCCTTGAGCGGATTGGTGGTGATGATGACGGCTTCGGACATGCCGTAGCGCTCGAGAATGCGCTGGCCTGTTCGTTCCTCGAATTCCGCGAAGGTGGACGGCAGGAGCGGCGCCGAGCCGGAGATGAAGACGCGGACGTTTGCGGCGACCTCTCGCGAGAAAGCCGGGTTGGCGAGGAGCCGCGTGTAGAAGGTCGGCACACCCATCATCACCGTGGCGTGCTTCAGGCCAGCCAGGACCTCGGCGTCGGTGAACTTCGGCAGCCAGATCATCGGCGCTCCGGAGAGCAGCGCGCAGTGCAGCGCCACGAACAGGCCGTGGACGTGGAAGACCGGCAAGGCGTGCAGGAGGACGTCTTGCGGCGTGAAGCCCCAGGCGGCGTGGAGGGCCAGCGCGTTCTCGGCGAGGTTGCGATGGCTGAGCATCGCGCCCTTGGAACGCCCGGTGGTTCCGCTTGTGTAGATCAGCGAGGCGAGGTCGCTGCCCTCGCGGGGCACAGCGCTGGCGAGCGGCGCATGGCCGGCGGCATCGCGGACCCAGGCGGGCGGGTCGGTGATGAAGACCTTCGGTTCGGCGTCCTTCAGGAAGTAGTCGACCTCGGGCTTCGTGTAGGCCGCGTTGAGCGGCACGAAAACCGCCCCGGCCATCAGGACGCCGAGATAGACCATGATGACTTCAGGCGACTTCTCCGCTTGCAACGCGACCCGGTCGCCGGGCTGGACACCCTCCGCGATCAGCCGCGCTGCGACGCGGGCGGCGGACGTCTCCAGCGCGCCGTAACTGATCTCGGTTCCATCCGCGAGAATGAAGCAGGGCGCGGCGCGGTTCGCGGGAAAACGCAAAACCAGAAGCTCATGGAGATTTGCCGACATCGCGCCCTCGCCGAAGGATGCGGGCAACCTAGCGGTGATGCCGGCGCAGGCAATCCTGTCCTGCGCCTGGGGCCTAGAAGCCGAAGCGGGCCTTGATGGACGCTGAACGCGCCTCGAAGCCGTCGCCCTGCTTTTCCTCGTACTCCAGCCGCAGGGAGCCGTCCCGCATCAGCGCCTCGAGCCCGAGGCGTCCGCCGGTGAGTTCCTCCGGGATGCGGCTGGAAATAATGAAGTCGGCGATCCCGGCTGGCGCCGCCGCGAAGCGGGCCGGCAGGTCGATGCTGTCTTCATCGAGGCGCGTGATGCCCACTTCGGCGAAGGGATGGAGCTGCCAGTCGCCGAAGTCCTGCAGCCAGCCGGCCGTGAGGCTGGCCGTGCCGGCGCCGATCCACTGGTCGGTCTCGGGGACTGCGAGGTTGTAGATGCCCGCGCCTTCTTCCTCGAAATTGCCCGTGCCGATGAAATAGCGGTCGAGATCGATGGTGGGACGCAGGTAGAAGGCGCCGAACTCGGCCGTTGCGGCGGCGCGCAGGCGGAAGGAGGCCTGCAGCGTGTCGCTCGAGCTCTTGGCCATCATCAGTGTCGGGAAGCCGGTCAGACGGTGGCGGTCGGTGGTGGAGTGGGCGAAGTCGGCCGCTCCGGCAAACATGAACGCGCCGACCTCGCGCTTGAGGGCTCCGCCGAAGTGGAGCGTGTCGCTCTTCGATCCGGCGGTGGTTCCGCTGTCGAATGAAGAGGCCTCGTAGCCTACGGAGTAACCGGCGAACCAACCATCGCCGAGATCGGCCTGATAGCCCATCTGGACGCGCGAGCCTGAGTTTTCATAGCCAGGATCAGCCCCGACCGCGTCCTGCTCGGAACCAGCAAACGAGCCCCGCACCCAGATGCAGGCTTCCTCGCGCCAGGGTTTGGCGAGCTTGCCGGTTTCCGGACAGCTCATCAGGCCGCCGAGATAGCCCTGCGCCGAGACGATCGGAGCGCCGCCGGAACTGAACAGGCCGTGGGGGTCCATGCCGTTCAGGACATCTGCGTAGGCACGCGGATTCGTTTCAAACGTCAGGGCGTCAAGGACCGTATTGTAGGTCGACGAGCCGGCGGCGCGTAGGGCGCCGAAGTAGCCGGCGATCTGCTTCTGCTGGTCGCTGAGACCGTCGATCTCGAAATCGATGTCGGCGATGCCGATCTGGAACTGGTTGCCGAGGAAGCGCGAGGCGTAGTCGATGACCAGCGTGTCGGCGAGGTCGATGCTGACGCCTGCGTTGACGAGGTTCTGCGCTTGCAGGACCGTGATCCAGCTTCCGGCCATCAACTCCGTAGCGTGGCCAACCAGGGGTGTGATCGTGCCGCCGAGCGAGGCGTTGCCTTGCACCACGAACAGGTCGGATTGGGCGCCGAAGTTGAGGTTTACCTTCAGGACGCCGTTTGCGTCCTGCAGGAAGTTGCCGGCGAGGGTGCTGGTTCCGGCGACGTCGGTTCCCCACGGCGAGACGATGCCGGAGTTGGTGAGCTGGCTGCCGGCGCCGAGATAGATGAAGTCGTGGGTCTGGAAGACCCCGCCCCGCTGGTTGAAGAAGGCGTTGATGCCGCCGCCCAGGCCGACATTGCCGTCGATCAGACCGTGGTTGAAGACCGTCTCGTTGCCGTCCGTCGCCGAGATGGCATTGCCGGACAGCGCCGAGATGCGGCCGCCGATGTTGGTGATCGTGTTGTCGCGGCCGGCCGAGACGAAGATGCCCGCCCCGCCCAGGCCGCTGCCGCCGATGATCTCGCCACTGGTGAGCGTGATCGAGATGTCGTCGCCGAGGCGATCATTGTTCGGAGCGTTCAGCGGGTCGTCAGGATCGCTGCCGCCCGTGCTTTGTGCGTAGATGCCGACCGAGCCTTCGCCGAAGGTGCGGATACTGCCGGTGTGGTTGATGGTGATCTCGCCGCCATGACCAGTGTCACCGTTGGAACCATTCAGGGCGACGGCAAGCGGCATGGATGCTCCGCCCGTGCTGCCTGAACCGCCGCCGCCGCCGATCGATTGGGCGAAGATGCCGTGGGCGCCGTCGCCAAGCGTGGTGATTGTGCCCTCCGTCCTGACGATGACTTCGCCGCCATGGCCGCCTACGCCGCCCGACCCGCCAAGACCGAACGTGCCGACGCCGATCGTCAGGCCGGTGTCGATCTGGAACTGGCCGTAGGGATCAACTTCGTAGACGTAGGTCTCGGTGCTGACGCCAGCGGCCATGCCGCCACCGCCGCCGATGGACTGCGCCACGATCGCGTGCGCCGTATCACCTTCGGTGGTGATGTTGCCGTCGACAAAGATGTCGACCTTGCCGGCGCTGTCGAGAACGATCTCGTTCGGGTCCGCATTAGGCGGCGTGTTCGGATCATTGTTGGGGTCGACGCCACCACCCGGCCCGCCATTGCCGCCGATGGCGATCGACAGGAAGGCGCCCTGGTCCGCAGAGCCGCCGACACCGCCGCCGCCGCCAATCGACTGGGCGAAGATGCCGTAGGACGCAAAGCCGAGCGTGACGATGTTGCCGTGCTGGTCGACGTCGACGAGATCGCCCGTGCCGCCTGAGCCGCCATCGCCGCCAATTGTCAGGGTGATGTTGTGCTGTTCTTCGGCTTCAGCCTCACCCGTGCCGCCGGCGCCGCCGCCGCCACCGATGGACTGGGCGAGGATGCCGAACGCCATCTCTTCAAGAGTGGTGATGTCGCCAGTGTTGTTGACCCAGACCTGACCGCCATTGCCGCCCGGGGCGCCATCGCCGCCATCTGCGGCGCCGACGCTGATGTCGCCCGAGGCCTTGGCCGATCCGCCGCCGCCAGCGCCGCCGCCACCGCCAATCGACTGCGCGAGAATGCCGGACGACATGAACCCGGCGGTGATGATCTCGCCGTGGTTGACGACATCGACACGTGCACCGTCGCCGCCGTCCCCGCCGTCGCCGCCGATGGTGACGCTGACGTTGACGCTGGCCGATCCGCCCTTGCCGCCGCCGCTCTTGCTCGTGCGGCCGAGGCTGTCGCCGGTGTGCGGGTTACTGCTGCGCGCCTGACCCTGCAGGTTGCGATAGCGGTCACGGGCGCGATCGCGTTCGCCCTTGCTGGTGTCCTTGTCCTCGTCCTCGAAGTCCGGGATGTCGGGAATGCCGAGATCCTCGAACAGATCGCCCTGTTCGCCGGCCCCGCCTGCGCCGCCCCCGCCGCCGATCGACTGGGCCGTGATGCCGCTGGAAAGGTCGCCGAGCGTCACCACTGTTCCGGTGTTGGTGACCATGACCGTGTCGCCATCGCCGCCCTTGCCGCCCGTACCGCCGATGGCGATGGAGATCTTGAGCTCGCTGGCGTTGCCGCCTGCGACGGACTCGGAAGCCGCCGAGGCGTCTCCGCCGACCCCGCCGCCGCCGCCAATCGACTGGGCGAGGATGCCGCCAGAGCCATCGCCGAAGGTCACGATCTGGCCGTCATTGCTAATGTCGACCTGTCCGCCATTGCCGCCGTCGCCGCCCGAGCCGCCGATGGCGAGGCTGAACGACACCGCCGCGCCCTTCTTGCCCGCGACCGCAACCGCCCGCGCCGTGCTGGATCCGCCTGCGCCGCCGCCGCCGCCGACCGACTGAGCCACGATGCCCATCGAGTTGAACTCGCGCGTGACGATGCTTCCGTCATTGTCGACTTCGACGCGCTTGCCGTCGCCGCCATTGCCGCCGTCGCCGCCAAGCGAGATCGAGGCGCCGATGGACCCGTATGGGCTTCCCGTGATGGTGAGGGAGTAGGCGGCCCCACCGACCCCACCGCCACCGCCGACCGACTGCGCAAAGATGCCCGCCGAGAAATCGCCCGCGGTGTCGATCAGGCCCCTGTTCTCGACCCGCACGAGATCACCCGCGTCGCCGCCCGTGCCGCCCGTGCCGCCGATCGAGATGGCCGCCGCGACGCCGCCCCAGGCCAGCGCGTTGGCGTCGCCACCCGCGCCGCCACCGCCGCCCACCGACTGGGCGAAGATACCGTCGCTACGTTCGCCGGCGGTGTAGATCGAACCGCCTGCCTCGTTGGTGACAAGGATGTCGCCGCCATTGCCGCCGGCGCCGCCATCGCCACCGACCGCGATAGCCACGATCTGGCCGGCGCTGTTGGCGTCGCCACCGGAACCGCCGCCGCCGCCCACCGACTGGGCGAAGATGCCGGACGAACGGTTCCCGGTCGTCTGAAGCTCATGCCAGTTCTTGACGGTGACCTTCTTCCCGAAGCCGGCAGCGCCGCCGTCAGCGCCCGACACGCTGAAGAAGCCGGATGCATCGCCAGCATTGCCGCCGCCGCCGCCAACCGACTGGCCGAAGATCGCGTGGGCGTAGACGCCCATCGTCTCGATGCGTCCGTAATTGTTGATCGTGACCGGGCCGCCATCCGGGCAGATGGCCAGCGTGCCGAGGCACCGGTCCGTGACGCGCGTGCCGCCGTCGCCCGCGTTGGACGAGAAGATACCCGTCGATCCGCCGCCATTGCCGGCAACGCCACCGACCGATTGACCGAAGATGCCGAAGGAGTTCGCGCCTTCCGTGTGGATCAGGCCATAATTGTCGACCGTGACTTCACCGGCCTCGCCCGCCTCGCCGCCATCGCCCCCGCGACCGCGGAACACGCTTTCGCCGCTGCCGCCCAGTCCGCCCGCGCCTGCGAACGAGTTGGCGAAAATGCCATAGGAATCGAAGCCGGTGGTGATGAGCGTGCCGTTGTTGGTGACCTTGACGTCGCCGCCATTGCCGCCAGCGCCGCCGCGCGAAGCATCGCGGACTTCGCTGTCCGAGCCGCCCTTGCCGCCATCGCCACCAACAGACGTCGCGAAGATGGCGTGGGCGTGCGAACCGCCGGTGGTGACGCTGCCGCCCTGGAGCAGCGTGACCGTGACAAGCCTGCCCGAGCCGCCAATGCCGCCGGCTTCCGATGAATCGACACCGGCGTTGTTGCCGTTGCCGCCGCTTCCGCCCCGGGACATCGCCATGATGCCCACCGCGTCAAAGCCACCGGTCACGATATCACCGCCATAGGTGATGGTGACGGCGCCGCCATTCCCTGCGGGGCGGTCGCCATGATCGTTGATCGAGGGACCACCGAGCGAAGCGGCCCAGACGCCGTAGGCGGCCGAGCCGCTGGTGGTGATCGAGCCGGAGCCATCGACACCAACACGTCCGGCATTGCCGGGGACAAAGTCTGCGTTAGTGAGCGGGCCACGGCTGACGGCTGCGACACCGACGGAGGAATCGCCCGTCGTGACGATTGTGCCGTTGTTGGTGAGATCGACGGCGCCTGTCGACGTCACATTGCCCTGGGTTTCCGAAAGACCAAGCAGGCCGAAGGCGAAGTCGCCGGCCGTATGGATGTTGCCAGTGTTGACGAGCCGCACATTGCCGGAGGTCACGCCCTGGCCGATGCTCTGCACCGTTACGGCCGCGCGCCAGTACTGCGGGGAATCAAGCGGCAGCGGCGCGGCGTTAAGATAGTCGATCAGGTCCTGCTGCAGGGTGATGTAGGCGGTCGCCTCGGCGCGGAAGACCTCGGGGTCGGTCGGCGGCGTCAGGACCTGGCAGAAGCCGTTGTAGTACGAGCCCGGAATGCCGGGACGCAGCAGGCAGTTGGCGCGGATGATTAGCGCGCGCTTGATCATGTCGTTGAAGACGTCTTCCCAGTTCGCATCGAAGTCGAAATCGTTGCTCGCATCGCCGTCGTCATCGAGCAGGAAGAAATCGCCGGCCGCCCCGAAGCCGCCGCTGATGAAATCATCGAGGTCGGCAATTCCGAGCGCTGCGTTGATGATATCGATGTTGTTGAGCGCGATGGGGATCTCCCCCATGCGGTTGCTGATCTGGCCGCGGGTCGGGGACACGAACTGGCTGTCGAAGGTTATGTCTGCGGCCGTGTCGAGCCGGACAGTCACGCCTGTGCCGGCCCCAAGGGTGTCGCGGACAGTGATGCCGTTGACGACAGCGTTGGGATTGGCGCGCAGGGTGAGATCGAGCGAGGAGTCGATCGTTACGTTGAAGTTGGACAGTGGAAGACCGACGCGTTCGATCTGGATGCCGCCGGCCTGGTAGTAGCCGCCGGACGGCCCGCTGAGGGGGATGTGCGTCGGCGAGAACGGACGGGTGAGGTCGCGGATGATCACCGTGTTTGGCGGCGCCGGGGAAATGGTCACCAGGTAGAGCGAGTCTTCTGGTCCGCCCGTGCAGGTCCGCACGTCGCCATTGGTCGTGCAGACGATCTGCGCGGCGGCCTGTGGAGCGAATACGGCGGCGGCGCCTGCTGTCGCCAGCGCGATCCGCGCGAGGACGGATCGTAGCGATCCCTCCGTGCGTTTCGGTTGAACACGGCCTGCCGGTTTGCCGCCGGCGACGGACCCCAGATCACCCACGCAACACCCCCGCTACAATCGCGAGAGACACGCCTCCGACGCATCCCCCGGAGATGGAGCGTGTTCGCTGACGCCCCGACGTAATCGACGCTCTCACGATTGAATTCACATCAGAACCGCGACATTGGTCCTAGGACCATGGTCATCGCTTCGCGCGGGAATAACTCGATCTGGACGCGCGTGAGGCCGGAGGGGCGTTAGGGATGAAACTGCTGGTGGTTGATGACCATTCGGTGGTGCGCGAGGGACTCGCGGCGCTGCTCCGGACTTTTGGCAGTGACACGGTTGTGATCACCGCACAGGACGGACCGCAGGCGCTCGACGCCATCGGCAACGAAGCGAACCTCGACGTGGTGATCCTCGACCTCGCGCTGCCCGGCATGGACGGGATGAGGGTGCTGGAAGAGATGGGTGTGCGGCAGCCGGGGCTTCCGGTCATGGTTCTGTCGGCGTCCGAGGATCCCGCACTGGTACGACGCGCGATGGGGCTGGGCGCGCTGGGCTATGTTCCGAAGTCGGCCAATCCGGAGACGTTGATTGCGGCGATCCGGCTGGTCCTGTCCGGCGAGCTCTACGTGCCGCCCTTCATGCTGGGCGATGGCGTCGAACCGATGCAGGTCGGCGCGCCAAAGCTGACGCCCCGGCAGAAGCAGGTGCTGGCCGGGCTGGGCGAGGGCCTGTCGAACAAAACGATCGCGCGCGATCTCGGCATGTCGGAGAAGACGGTGAAGGCGCACATTACCGTCGTCTTCCGCCTGCTCGGCGCTTCCAACCGTATGCAGGCGGTCAACCTCGCCCGGCGGCTGAAGCTGATCTAGGCGGGCTCTTTCTGGCCCTGGCGGACAAGGTTGCCGAGCAACGCCCGCAGCGGTGCGCGGGCCAGCGGCTTGTGCAGGATGGGCAAACCGCTCGCCGCCGCCTCGCGCAGGCGCTCCGGGTCGGTATCGCCGGTAATCAGGGCGGCGGGGACGGGCGAGGCCAGTTTCGACTGGAGGCTGGCAATGACGGCGAGACCATTCTCGCCGCCCAGCCGGTAGTCGCACAGGATGGCGGCGGGCGAACGCCTGTCGCGTTCCAGCAGCGCCAGGGCGGCATCGCCACTTGCAGCTGTCGCCACCTCATAGCCCCAGGCGCCGAGCAGCGCCTCCATCGCCGACCGGATCGCCGGATCATCGTCGATGATTAGGATACGCGCGGCGGAGACCGCGATCGCCGGTTGTGCGGCGGTCACCGCAACGGCCGGCGCCAGTGTTATCGGCGCGCGGATGCGGAACACGCTTCCGCGGCCAACTACTGACCGCAGATCAAGCTCGTGATCCATCAGGGCACAAAGCCGCCGGACAATGGCAAGGCCGAGACCCAGGCCGCCTGCATTGTCCCGCACGCTGGTTTCGGGGCGGTAGAATTCCTGGAAGACAAGTTCGCGCTGTGCCTCCGGTATGCCTCGGCCCGTGTCCCAGATCTCGATGGCGGCCTGTCTCCGGCCCGCCGCACGCACGGCGACCAGGACGGCGCCTTCATCGGTGTAGCGGATGGCGTTGGAGAGCAGGTTGCGGACAACACGCTCAAGCAATACGGGATCGCTTCGTACCCAGACAGGACCCGCATGGACGCGCAGGGTCAGTCCTTTCGCCTCGGAGACGGGCCGCATTTCCCGGGCAAGGCGTTCCAGCATGGCCCGGACATCCACCTCGCGCGGATCAGGCTTCACGACCCCCGCGTCGAGGCGCGAGACGTCGAGCAGCGCGATGAACAGCTTGTCGATCGCGTCCACCGCTCCGTCGATCTGCTCCACCATCTGCGTCGCCATTATGGGAAGCGGTTGCTGTTTCAGCGCGCCGACGAACAGGCCAAGCGCATGCACGGGCTGGCGCAGGTCGTGGCTCGCTGACGCGAGAAAGCGCGACTTCGCAAGGTTGGCCTCCTCCGCCGCCAGCTTCTGCTGGCGCAGGTCCGCCGCCAGCGCGGCATTCTCCAGGCCGACGGCCAGCGCCTTCACGGAACTGCGGCTGAACCTCAGCGACATGACGCCGACCGCCGGAATCCAGATGCCGGCCAGCAAGCCGTAGGCGATGTGCTCGACCGTTCCCTGAAACAGGCTCCACACCGCCAGCGGCGTCATGGCGAACAGGAAGAAAGAATAGAAAGCGGGCGGCCACAGCGCCATCGACACGGCCGAGCCGTAGACCAGCGCCGACACGATCAGCACGACCAGCATCTGGAGATCGAACCGGTCCGGCGGCATCAGGAAGAGCGTGCCGACACCCCAGACCAGCCCGCCGATGACTGACCCGGCCGTCACCCGATCGGCCCAGGGCTTCCAGTCTTCGGCTGCCGGCTTGGCGCGCTTGTAGATGAAGGACAGCGCCACGCGCGTGATCGTCTGCGCCGAGAGGAGGCCGAACCATATCCAAGCCGCCACCGGCGAGGCGCCGCCCGCATTGACCAGCACCAGCGCCAGCACGGCGCCGGCCAGCCACGTCACCGGGATCGTGACCAGCCCATTGCGATAGAGCGACGCCACCTGCTCGCGCCGAAGCTGCGGCAGCCAGGCTGGCGTTGTGGCGTCTTGCCCCGCGATCGCTCCCTCCCGAGCCCTCGAACCGGAAGGGACCACAGCTTTGCGATTTGTGCGACTGGATTTGCCCGGAAGGCGATCAACGGGCAGCGCTGGCGGAGAGGATGAGATTCGAACTCACGATAGGGTTTCCCCTATACGCCCTTAGCAGGGGCGCGCCTTCGACCACTCGGCCACCTCTCCGCGCTTCAGCGAGCGGCCTTCCTACCGGGATTTGGGACAGGCGCAAGCCTGAACGGCCGCCCCGCAAAAACCCCCGTAAAAAGGCCCCGGGGAAGCGCCATTCCGGCCGAAACCGGAATGGCGCCCGCCCTTAATGCTGCCAGCTCTTGATGAGCGTGTCGTAGTCGACCGTCTCGGCCTTCGGATTCTCGTTGGCGAGCTTCGGCTTCGGCGCGCCCGGACGATCGAACCACACCTGAGCGGGTTCTTCCGGGTTGAGCTTCGGACCGATATCGCCCTGGACGCCTTGTTCCTCGAGGCGGGCCATGACGTCTTCTTGCGCCTTGCAGAGCGCATCCATCGCCTGTTGCGGCGTCTTGGAGCCGGCGGCGGCGTCGCCGATGTTCTGCCACCACAACGCGGAGAGCTTCGGATAGTCCGGCACATTGGTGCCCGTGGGCGACCACTGCACGCGCGCCGGCGAGCGATAGAACTCAACGAGGCCGCCGAGCTTCGGAGCGCGCTCGGTGAAGCTTGGATCCTGGATCGTGCTCTCACGGATGAACGTCAGGCCCGTATGGCTCTTCTTCAGGTCCACAGTCTTGGACGTGACGAATTGCGCATAAAGCCAGGCCGCCTTCGCCCGGTCGGTCGGCGTGTTGGCCATCAGCGTCCACGAGCCGGCGTCCTGATAGCCGAGCTTCTGGCCCTGTTCCCAGTAAGCGCCATGCGGCGACGGCGCGACGCGCCATTTCGGCGTGCCGTCATCGTTCACCACCGGCAGGCCCGGCTTCACCATGTCGGCGGTGAAGGTCGTGTACCAGAAGATCTGCTGGGCGATCTCGCCCTGCGCCGGCACGGGGCCGGACTCCGAGAACGTCATGCCTTGCGCCGCGGGCGGCGCGTACTTCTTCAGCCATTCGAGGTATTTGGTGATCGCGTAGACCGAGGCCGGGCCATTGGTGTCGCCGCCGCGCGCAACGCACGAACCGACAGGCCGCGAATTCTCGTCGACACGGATGCCCCACTCGTCAACCGGCAGGCCGTTCGGACCGCCATTGGTCTTGTCGCCGTTGCCCGCCATTGAGAGCCAGGCGTCGGTGAAGCGCCAGCCGAGCGACGGGTCCTTCTTCCCGTAATCCATGTGGCCGTAGACCTTCTTCCCGTCGATCGTGCGGCCGGTGAAGAACTCGGCAATGTCCTGATAGGCGGTCCAGTTCACGGGAACGCCGAGGTCGTAGCCGTACTTGGCCTTGAAGTCGGCCTTGTTCTTGGCGTCGGAGAACCAGTCATAGCGGAACCAGTAGAGGTTCGCGAACTGCTGATCAGGCAGCTGATAGACTTTCTTGTCCGGTCCCGTCGTGAAGCTGATGCCGATGAAGTCGGGAAGGTCGAGCGTGGGCGAGGTGACGTCCTTGCCCTCGCCGGCCATCCAGTCGGTCAGGTTGCGCACCTGCTTGTAGCGCCAGTGCGTACCGATCAGGTCCGAGTCATTGATGTAGGCGTCGAACTCGTTCTCGCCGGTGCGCATCTGGCGCTGCAGCTTGTCGACAACGTCGCCTTCGCCAATGACCGTATGCGTCACCTTGATGCCGGTGATCGCCGAGAAGGCCGGCGCCAGCACCTTGGACTCATACTCGTGCGTCGCAATCGACTCCGAGACGACGTTGATCTCCATCCCCTGGAACGGCGCTGCGGCCGTGGCGAACCAGGTGAGCTCCGCTTCCTGCGCCGGACGGTCGAGGACGGACAGGCCGTTGATCTCCGCGTCGAGGAACTTCTTGATCTCGGCGGCGGCGTTCGGGTTGGGCGCCTTGTTGGCCGCCTGTTGCGGGCCGCAAGCCGCAAGGGCCAGCGCCGAAACCATGCCGACCACCAGCGCGCGGGCGCGCATCATCGAACTCATGAAGTCCTCCCTGCCGGGGCTCTCGCGGCCCCGGAATCTCGAAGGATCAAACAAACCGGAAAACGAGGGCCGCGTAAACAAGCGATGCCAAACTGGCGATCCACAACGGCAAACTGGCAGGCGCCAGTCCGATCCAGGCCAGATGGATGAAGCCGGAGCCGAGCAGGCTGAGGAACAGCCGGTCGCCCCGCTGGGTGGCGATGCCGAGCACCCCGACGCGCGGTTCGTTGCGCGGGGCAAGCTTCTGCAGAACGCCCATGGCGAGCAGGATGGCGGCGATGCCGATGAAGAACAGCGCCGTCGGCAGGGTCCATCCCATCCAGTTCGCGGCGCCGTTCATGTGGCTTTCTTCCTGAGCAGCCTTGCGCCGGAGGCCTGCAGCCAGATCCCCGCAACGATGGCGAGGAGGCCGATCAGGATGGAGGCGATCGCCCCCATCCTGACGCCGAGGAAGTAGAACACCATCGCCAGGCCGCCGCCGAAGATGAGACCGCCCATGACGAGGCCCATGCCCGTCATGAACAGGGTCTGTCCCTTCTTCTGGTCTGCGCTCAGCTCAGGCGTAGGCGTCATGATCAGGCGCTGCGTGCGTCCCTGATCTTGTTGAAGCCCCAGAAGAACAGGCCGGCGCCGACGAGCAGCGACAGCCAGGCGAGCGACGAGATCGGCCCGCCAAGAATTCCGAGGAAGAGTGCGTTGAGGATCATCGAGGCGACGATGCCGGCGACACCGACGCCGCCAAGAACGACGCCGACCAGCGTCAGCTTCTTGCCGAGCGCGCGCTCGCGCGCCGCGATGCCTTCGGGAGGGGTATAAGCGTTGGCCATGTTTTTCTCCTGGCTCTGTTGCTTTGCGTTTCTACTCGTATCTGCGTCCCGCCCCTTGTGCCGTCAGGGTGGTGACCGGAGAAGCATAGCATGATTGCCCGTGTGTCACAGAGGGCTATCCGGGCCGATTTTCCGAGGAAATGAACATCACGGCAGCCGCGATCAGCGAGCCTAGACCGGCAAGAAGCACGCCTCCGATCGCTACCAGGCAAGTCCACAGAACCCAGTCCGGGGTTTCGGGAAAGCCACGAGGAAACGCCGGCATGACGAACAAGACCATCACGCCGAGCGCGATCAATGGCAAAGCCAGTAGGAACAACCCCCACAGCAGGAAGCGGAGCACCGATCGGTCTTCGCTTTCGAAGCCTGCCTTGTTCATTCGTGACTCCCCAAACGGTCGCCCGTCATTGCGAAGCGTCGAGATGGGCTTTGGCCACCTTCTTCGAGACGATGGTTGTCCAGGCCTCGGTGACATAGCGGTCGACTTCCGCGCGGGTCAGGGCCTCGATGTCGACGTAGCTCCACACCATCGCGCCCGTGCGGAAAGGTTGGAACACGTCCGGCCGCGCCTCGAAGAGAAGCTCCTGACGCGGCTTCGGCAGTTTGAAGATCCAGCGCTTGCTTGGAAATCCGTAGACCACGAACGTCTTTGTGCCGACGTTGAACCAGTTGCCGCCGTGGTCGTTCAGCTCGACCGCTCCTGGCAGGGCAAGCGCAACTTTGCGGATGTCGGCCAGCGTGGCCACGGTCCTAGACCCTCCCGAGCGCGAAGCCCTTGGCGATGTAGTTGCGGACGAACCAGATCACGATGGCGCCGGGTATGATGGTCAGCGTGCCCGCTGCCGCCAGCACGCCCCAGTCGGTGCCGCCTTGCTGTTCGAACACCGCGCGCATCTTGGACGTTATGGGCATTGCCGCCGAGCGCGTGAGCGTGTCGGCGATCAGGTATTCCACCCATGAGAACATGAAGCAGAAGAAAGCGGCCACGCCGATGCCGGAGGCGATCAGCGGCATGAAGATGCGCGCGAAGAAGCTGGGGAAGCTGTGGCCGTCCACATAGGCGGTCTCGTCGATTTCGCGTGGCACCCCGCTCATGAAGCCTTCGAGGATCCAGACTGCCAGCGGCACATTGAACAGGCAGTGCGCCAGCGCCACCGCGATGTGCGTGTCGAACAGGCCGATCTTGTAATAAAGCTGGAAGAACGGCAGCGCGAACACCGCCGCCGGGGCCATCCGGTTGGTGAGCAGCCAGAAGAACAGGTGCTTGTCGCCGAAGAACTTGTAGCGCGAGAAGGCGTAGGCGGCCGGAAGCGCCACGGCCACCGAGATGATGGTGTTCATCACCACGTAGAAGATCGAATTGAAGAACACGCCGCGCCAACGGTCATCACCGAACACCTTGGCGTAATTCTCGAGCGTGAAGTGCTCCGGGACCAGCGTGAAGCCGCCTGTAATCTCGGTGTTCGTCTTGAAGCTCATGCTGACGAGCCAATACATCGGCGTCAGCAGGAACAGGATGTAGATCGCCGGAACCAGCCAGGAGATGGGGTTGCGCTTCACTGGCCGCCCTCCTGTTTGGTTGGTTCGGAATCCCCGCGGGTCATGACCGCGTAGAACACCCAGCTGATCGCCAAAATGACCAGGAAGAACACGATCGACATGGCTGAGGCCCAGCCGATCTCCTCGCGCTTCTGCTGCAGCTCGATCGACAGGAAGGCGGGATCGCCGCCGGTGACCCGGAACGGTTCGGCGAAGATCATCAGCGAGTCCATGAAGCGCAGCAGGATGGCGATGGTCAGCACCCGGCCGAGCTTGGGCAGCTGTATGTAGCGGAACACCGCCCATTTCGACGCGCCGTCGATGCGGGCCGCCTGGTAGTAGGCGTCCGGGATCGAGACGAGACCGGCATAGGACAGCAGCACAACGAGGCTGGTCCAGTGCCAGACGTCCATCAGGATCAGCGTGCCCCAGGCATCAACCGGATCGTTGACGTAGTTGTACCCGAAGTCCTTCAGCATCACGCCGAGCAGGCCGATGTCGACCCGGCCGAACATCTGCCAGATCATGCCGACCACATACCATGGGATCAGCAGCGGCAGCGCCATCAGAACGAGGCAGACCGGAACGCCCCAGCCTTTGCGCGGCATGTTGAGCGCGATGAAGATGCCGAGCGGGATCTGGATTGCGAGGATGATCGCGGAGAAGGACAGGCTGCGCGTCAGTGCGCTCCAGAACTTCTCGTCGTGCAGCACGGTCTCGTACCACTTCGTGCCCATCCAGAAGAACTGGCCGTTGGAGGCCTTCTCCTGGACCGAGAAGTTCACGACCATCATCAACGGGATCAGTGCCGAGATCGCCACGAGGATCAGCACCGGCAGGACGAGGAACCACGCCTTCTGGTTGACTGGTTTCATGGCGCGGACTTCCCGCCGACGTCGACGCGCCAGCTGTCGGCATAGAGATGTACGCCCTTCGGGTCGAACACGATGTGCGGATCGGCCGGGATTTCCTCGCCCTCCTGGACCATGGCGGCGATCGGATGGCCTTCAACCATCGCGCGCACGATCCTGAACCGCCCGGCGTCTTCCACCCGCGTGATGCTGGCCGGAATGCCTTGCGCGGCCAATTTCACATATTCCGGACGCACGCCGAGTTCGAGCTTCGGCTTGCCGCGCAGGCGCGGCTCGGCCGGCAACGGCGCCGCGTAGTTCCCAAGCCGCGCATTGGCGCCGTCGATCGATGTCGGGATCACGTTCATCCCCGGCGAACCGATGAAATAGCCGACGAAGGTGTGGCTGGGCCGTTCGAACAGGTCCTCTGGCGATCCGATCTGGACGATCTCGCCCTCGTACATCACGACGACGTTGCTGGCGAAGGTCAGCGCCTCGGTCTGGTCGTGAGTCACGTAGATCATCGTGTAGGCGTAGCGCTTGTGCAGCTCGCGCAACTGGGCGCGCAACTCCCACTTCATCTGCGGGTCGATCACCGTCAGCGGCTCGTCGAACAGGATGGCGTTGACGTCCGACCGCACGAGGCCGCGGCCCAGCGAGATCTTCTGCTTCTCGTCGGCCGTCAGTCCCCGGGCCTTGCGATCCGCCAGCCCTTTAAGACCGATGCGCTCGATCACCTCGTCGACGCGCGTCCTGATCTCCAAACCCTTCACGCGGCGATTGCGCAACGGGAAGGCCAGGTTCTCGCGGACGGTCATGGAGTCGTAGATGACCGGGAACTGGAACACCTGCGCGATGTTGCGCTTCTCGGTCGGCAGGTCGGTCACATCGACGCCGTCAAAGCGCACCCGGCCCTGCGTCGGCGTCACCAGCCCTGAAATGATGTTGAGCAGCGAGGTCTTCCCGCAGCCGGACGGCCCCAGCAGCGCATAGGCGCCGCCCGTCTCGAACGCCTGGTTCACATGGCGCAGCGCGAAGTCGGCATCGGACTTCGGATCGGGGCCGTAGGCATGGCGGATATTGGCAAGGTCGATGCGCGCCATGGGTCAGGCCGCCTCCGCCGCCGAAGGCATGGCGACACCGTTGGTGTGGAAGCGCATGACGTCGTCGGGCTCAAGATAGACCGTGACTTTCGATCCCGGCTCAAAACGATGGACGCCATGGGTCAGCATCACCCAGCGCTGCGGACCGTAGTCGAGATGCACGAAGGTTTCGGAGCCGGTGATCTCGGTCGACAGCACGGGAAGGTGGAAGACGTGGGCGTTCACGGTCTTCCGTTGCAGCCTCAAATGGTGCGCCCGGAAGGCCAGCATCCGCGCGCCAGGATAACGCTCCGGCTGCGCCGCGATCTCGATGGGCATCAGATTGAGCGGCGGGTCGGAGAAGGTCTTCGCGGTCACCAGGTCCTGCGGCCGGCGATAGACCGACAGGGTCGGCCCGAACTGCGTGACACGGCCCTCGCTCAGGGTGGCGGTGGAGCCGCCCAGCAGGAGCGCTTCCGACGGCTCGGTCGTCGCATAGACCACCACGGCGGCGGAATCTGCGAAGAGCTTCGGCAGCTCGATGCGCAGTTCCTCACGCAGCTTGTAGTCCAGATTGGCCAGCGGCTCATCCAGCAGCACCAACCCTGCCTTCTTCACGATCGCCCGGGCCAGCGCGACACGCTGCTGCTGCCCGCCGGAAAGTTCGAGCGGCTTGCGGTCCATGTAAGGTGTCAGGCGGAGCAGGTCCGCGGCGCGAGCGACCTCGCGCTCAATGTCGGCTTTGGATGCCTTTTTCACCTTCAGGGGCGACGCGATATTCTCGCGAACCGTCCAGCCCGGGTAGTTGATGAACTGCTGATAGACCATCGCGGCGTTGCGCTTCGCGACCGGTACGCCCGTCGCGTTGACACCGTCAAACCAGACTTCGCCATCGCTCGGCCGATCGAGACCCGCCATTACGCGCATCAGGCTGGTCTTGCCGGAAAGGGTTGGACCGAGGAGGACGTTGATCGTCCCGCGCTCAAGCCGGAGCGAGACATCCGCGAGATGGGTGACGCCGCCGACGCGCCGGGAAACGCCCCTCAACTCCAGCATCGTCCGCGATCCATGCTCCCCGTTGTGGACCTGACGTAAGCTGGAGGAAGAATTGCGTCAAATGGGGCGTTTTTCCTTTGGAAATCGAGGCATACGAAACGGCTGGATGTGTGTGATGGCGCGCGAGCTCAATCGTCCTGAGACATTCTCCTGCCCAACGCACGGCTTTACCATTACCAGTCTGCGTGGACCGCAATTCGAGACTCGCGCGTATCCAGTCCGGATAATCAGAAGCGCTGCGACTTTCCCGCAACGATCATTTCTCGACACGCGAATGCTGCAAATGCGAGGCGCGCAAATCCATTTATGACGTCGCGTCATCTCGCAAACGTCACCCCGCAACTTCTGCCGCGTTCCTGATCATACCAACACGATAGTGATCAGACATGCCGCTGAATTCGCTCTCTCGATTTCCGCGTTCGGTTGACGCCGCGTCTCGATGCGGTCAACACTGACTTCAAGAGTCGCCAAACAGACTCAGCACGGGGAGGTTACCTATGAAGTTCACGCTCCGCAGCGCGTCAAGCGCTGCGATCCTTGTTGGCTTGGCCGGAGCATTTCCAGCCTGGGCGCAAGATACAGTCCAGCCTACGCAGCCTGCTGCCGAAGAGAAATCTCAGGACCGGGTCGTCATCACCGGTTCGTTCATTCAGGGCACGCCGGAAGACGCCGCTCTGCCCGTCGAGGTTTTCACCCAGGCAGAACTCGAGGAGCAGGGTGCGCCCACGGCTCTCGAATTCGCCAAGAGCCTGACGATCTCCGGTCCGACGACTGGTGAAGCCTATTATTTCTCAGGGGCGCAGCTGACCGGCTCGGTCCAGTACAACCTGCGCGGCCTTGGTTCGGACAAGACGCTTGTCCTGCTCAACGGCCGGCGCATGAGCCAGAATACTTCCAACATTCCGTCTGCTGCGATTGCCCGCACCGAAATTCTGAAAGACGGCGCGGCAGTCATTTACGGCGCCGACGCAACCGGCGGCGTCGTCAACTTCATTACTCGCGATGACTTCGTCGGCCTCGAAGCCGGCGCCCAGTACAAATACATCAGCGGCTCCGATGGCGACTACGGCCTCAGCCTCCTCGGCGGCATCGGCGAGGGCGAGACGAACTTCCTATGGTCGGTGGAATGGGAACACCGGTCGCGCCTGGAAAGCGAAGAGCGTGACTGGGCTGCGGGCGCGTATGGCGTCAACCCGGCTCCGTGGTCGCCGCTGACCAACGTTGCCTCGTGGCTGCCGCGCTCTGCTCCAGCCGGCGCTCCCGACAACACCGCCAACGGGGAATTTGGCGCGCCGGCAGGCGGCCTAATCCGCGATTTCACACAGTCGTCGTGTGAAGCAGTGGGCGGCGTGTTCAACCCGAACGGCGTCGCGACGGGAATTCCGTCGTGCTCGTACAACTACATTTCGTACTATAACCTCGTCGAGGAAAACGACATCTATCGGGCGTTCGCGCAGCTCAACACGGCGGTGAACGAGAACATGGACTTCCACTTCGAGGCCTCGTACGGCCAGGTGAAGTCCCCGCAGGTGTTTGGTTCGCCGGCGCAGCCGGTGATCCGCGGACCGGGCAGGTCTTCGGGCGCCACGTACCAGTTCTACGTGCCGATCACGAACCCCTATGCCGCGGCTTTCGCTACGGCCAATAGCGCCCCGGGCAGCACGGCGGGCTTCACGCCGCTGACCTACCGGGCGTTCGCGCACGGCGGCAACCCGTTCTTCGGTCAAGGAAACGGCTACGGCGTTCCTTCGAAGATCGACAACCAGATCTGGCGCGTGTCGAGTGGCATCAACGGAACGCTCGGAGACTGGGCCGGCATGGCCAAGGATGTGGGGTACGATTTTGCCCTCACCTACAACCAGGCGATCAGCTACGCGGACTCGCCCGACATCATTGGCTATCGCCTGCAGGAAGCCTTGAACGGCTTCGGCGGCCCGAACTGCTCGGTTCCCGACCTCGACCCCACCCGGTTCGGTACGCAGAACAACACGGTCGGCACTTCAGCCGCCGCCCGTGCCGCCATCAACTGCTACTACTGGAACCCCTTCGCGTCGTCGTTCGCGAACCAGCCTGAACTCGGCCTGGCCAACCCGCGCTACGTCCCGGGTTCGGAAAACCGCGCCGATGTCGCACACTGGCTCTTCGACGACCGCGCCACCGAGACGATCACCTCCAGCCTTACGGCAGACCTGGTGTTCAACGGCATGTCGGGCATTCAACTGCCCGGCGGCGAAATCGGATGGGCGCTCGGCGGACAGGTCCGCCAGATCGAGTTCCGCGAAATCGTCAACAGCCCGATCTTCAACGGGAACCTGCAGTGCGACTGGCCGACCAGCTTCACGAGCACGCAAGGCGGCAACACCGTCTCGCAGACCCCGCTTCCGACCAGCGACCCGCGTTATTCGGGCTGCACGCCGGACGCTCCGGGACCGTTCGTGTTCTTCGGCACCAACGTGCCGGACTACAACGACCAGCAGCAGTATTCGATCTTCGGCGAAGCTCAGATCCCCCTGCTTGATAACGTGAACCTGCAAGCCGCCGTCCGCCGCGAGGAGTTCTCCGGCGGCCTCGGAGCCACGGTGTACAAGGTTTCGGGCAAGTGGGACGTCTGGGGACCGCTCTCGCTGCGGGCCTCCTACGGCACCAACTACCAGGCGCCGCCTGCCGGCCTGATCCCGGGCGAGATCAACAACGGCGTTCTCAGCTACACCCGCGCCGCGGGTTCGTGGCTCGGCTCGCAGGTTGTGACCCGCAACGACGTAGTCCCGGAAACGGCGACGGCGTGGAACGTGGGCACGATCTGGCAATCGCAGGGCTTCGCCCCTGATCACGACCTGCAGATCATTGTCGACTACTTCGACATCGAGACGGTCGACGAACTTGGCACGCTCGCGTCGAACGAGCAGATCGCCAACGGCGTGTTCCGCTTCACCGCGGGCGGCGTGGCGTTCGCCAACCAGGACGGCACGGCCATCACTGGCGGTCCCGCCGCGGTGAACAACGGTACAGCGCTTGCCGATTGTTCGCACCCGCTGATCAGCCGCGTCACGTTCAACGGCGGCGCCTGCGTTCAGGGCACGACCAACGCCCTGCAGCTGAACTCGATCCGTACCGACTACGGTAACGGCCCGGGTCAGCACACGGCAGGCATCGACCTGCAGGTGAACTACACCATGCCGGTCGGCCCTGGCGACATGACGCTCGCGCTGAGCGCTACGCACGTCACCAAGGACGAAAACACCGCCACGGTTCTGGACGGGTTCCAGGTCGCGCCGGCGGACGATCGTCTGGGCTTCCTGAACTACGCCACCGTCGGCTTCTCGTCGCCGGAAACGCGTGCGAACTTCAGCATCAACTACAGCCTGGAGCAGCACAACTTCCGCCTCGGCGCCCAATACGTCTCGGGCGTGACCGACGAGCGCGGCCCGACGACGCCGGGCGGCTTCCTGCCTGGCACGACCACGCCGTACGGCGTCACCACCTATGGTGTCGAAAGCGGCGACTGGCTGTCGTACGACTTCACCTACCTGTTCCGTGTGACCGAGGATCTCCGCCTCACGGCGACGGTCTCGAACATCACGGACGAGGATCCGCCGCAGTCCCGTCAGGAACTCGGCTACGATCCGCGGATGGGCAGCCCGCTGGGCCGCACGTTCGAGATCGGGGTCAAGAAGACCTTCTAGGCTTCTGGACCAACCGGATTACGGGAACAGGCGGCTTCGGCCGCCTGTTTTCGTTTGGAGCGGGAAGAACAGCCGGAAACGCGCGTTCACCGGCGAACACAAGCTGGTGTGTCGCTGGGGCAGCCGTTTGACGCTGTCAGGGGATTGCCGGATAATCACGGCAGGACCAGATAACAGATAGAATTTGAGGAGCGCTCCCCATGCTCACCCGTATCCTTACCTCCAGCGCCGCCGCGACCCTTGCGCTGGCTGTGATCGCCTGCTCGCCAACCAGCCCCGCCGCGACGGCCGAAGCGCCGCCCGCCGATCAGGCGCACGCGGTGAAGCAGACGCTTCCGCTTCCCAAGATGAAGGACTTCAAGCTCAAGGATCAGACGGGCAAGGAGTACGACCTCTACAAGTTCGGCGAAGGCGCGAAGGCGGTGGTGCTGACGATGCACACCAAGGGCTGCCCGATCGGCCAGCAGCTGATGCCGGACTTCAAGGACCTGCAGGCCAAATATGAGGCCAAGGGCGTGAAGTTCCTGATGATCAACGCCAATACGCACGACACGCCGGCGATGATCGCCGCCGAGATGAAGGATTTCGGCCTGAACATTCCGGTGCTGAAGGACACGGACCAGTCCGTGACCGAACCATTGGGCGTGGAGCGCGCCACCGAGACGCTGATCCTCGATCCGAAGACCTGGAAAATCCTCTATCAGGGCCCGATCAATGACCGCGTCACGTTTGGCCGCGCCAAGGCGAAGCCGGACAATGACTATGCAACGACCACGCTGGACGCGATCCTGGCCGGCAAGGCGGTGACGCCGAGCTATCACATGACCGACGGCTGCATCATTTCCTACGACAAGCGCTCGAAGCACTAGTTGCTCCCAACAACCTAGGGTTGCCCCGGATGGCGGCGACACCCGGCCTTCGGCGCCATCGGCGCGAGGGTTGAGGCTGGTCGCATCTGGGCGAACCGGCGGCCCTGTCATGGCCGCTGATGTATTCGGGTTCGCCGCAACCGCGCCTGCCCATCCGTCCGTTTCACGCGGCGATCGCCGTGATTGCGCTTGTTCTGGCGGCGGGTGCGGCCTGGTGGCTGATCGACCGCGCAGGCGTCATTGTGACGTCGGATGCACGCGTGCGGGCTCGCATGGTGACGGTCTCTTCGGAGGTCGCGGGGCGCATTGCCAAGCTTCCGCTAGAAGCCGGCGATCGCGTGAAACCGGGCCAGACGATTGCAAAACTAGATGACCGCGAAGCGAAGCTGGCGCTGGCCGCGGCCGCGCTGGAGCTGAAGGCGCTGGAAGCAAGGATCGCGGGCGAAAAACTGCGGGCGGAACTGGCGCGCGCCAAGGGCACCAGCCGGATTGGCGCGCGGCAGTCTGGTCTCGCGGCGATCAATGCCGAGGCGGCCACCGCACGCGCGCTGCTGTATGCGGCGGAGACAGATCACGCACGGACGGAGAAGCTGCACGCCAGCGGGCTTGTCACGCAGGCGGCGATGGATCGCGCCGATGCGGCGCTGGAGTCAGCGCGGCAAGCCCTGTTGCGCGCCGAGGCGGCGGCGAACGAAGGCAGGGCCAATATAGACGAGGCGAAAGCGGAAGCGGGCGAAGCCGACACGATCGCGCAAACCGTCGAGGCGCTGTCGCTGCAGGCGCATGCCCTGCGCCAGCGCATCTCGCTTCTTAAAGTGGAGCTTGAACATCACGCCATCGACAGCCCGCTGGACGGCGTGATCGACGAAGTCTTCACCGAGGCCGGAGAGCATGTGAGCCCCGGCGTGCGTATCGCACTCGCGCATTCGACCGCCGATCTCTGGGTCGAAGCCAACATCAAGGAGACCGAACTTGCCGGCGTGCGCAAAGGCGCGAACGTCGAGATCCAGCTTGATGCAGCACATGAAGCCTGCCGCGGCGAGGTGGAAGGGATCGGCGATGCGGCGACATCGGAATTCGCGCTGATCCCGAATGCAAACCCGACCGGCGTTTTCACCAAGATCACGCAGCGCGTCCCCGTGCGTATCACCATTGGCGCCGATTGCATCGGCGCGCGGCCGGGCGCGATGGCGACGCTGAAGATCCGCACGCAATGAACCCCGCGCGGCGCTGGGCCCTGATCGGGATCATCGCTCTTGGCGCGATCGGCACGATGATGGCGGCGACCATCGTCAATGTGGCGCTGCCGTCGATCATCGGCGCGTTCGGGCTGGGACAGGACGAGGCGCAATGGCTCTCGACCGCGTTCCTCACATCATCGACGGGTTTCATGCTGCTCAACACCTGGGCCGTCGCCGCCCTCGGCATGCGCGCGAGCTTCGCCGCCGCGATGGCTGTCTTCATTATGGGAAGCGTCGTCGGATCGACGGCGCATGATCTTCCGACGCTCGTGATCGGGCGCGTGATGCAAGGCGCAGGCGCAGGCCTGATCCAGCCGATGGCGATGCTGCTGATCTTCCAGCTCTTCCCCGAGCGCGCGCGTGGGACGGCCATCGGCATCTATTCGCTGGGCGTGATCCTGTCGCCGGCGTTCGGGCCGGTGATCGGCGGCGTGCTGATCGATGCGTTCGACTGGCGCATGGTGTTCGTGGCGACGGCGCCTCTGGCAGCGATGGCGATACCGCTGGGGCTCGCCTTCCTGCCGAAGCGCGCGAGTGGCGCAGCATGGCCGAAGCTGGATTGGCAAGGGCTGATGCTGGTGATCGGGGCGCTGGCGCTGACGCTGCAGGGGCTGGCGCATGGGCATCGCGAGGGCTGGGATGATGGCGGAACGGCCCTGCGGCTGTTCGGGGCGGCGGGATGCGCGCTGGCGTTCCTGGCGTGGGAGGCGCGGCATCCGTTTCCGGTCTTGAACCTCAAACTGTTTGCGCGGCCGGCCTTCTGTGTCGCGGCGCTGGTGATCTTTGCAACCGGCGTGGCGGTCTATGGCTCCACTTATCTCGTGCCGCTGTTCGTCCAGCTGGTGCAGCACTATTCGCCTGCGGGCGCTGGGGAAATCCTGTTGCCGGCTGGCGTGGCGATGGCGGCGTGCTTTCCGCTTTCAGGGCGGCTGAGCGATCGGGTCGACGCGCGGCTGTTGTTGGCGGCGGGCGTGATGATGTTCGCGGCGTCGATGTGGCTTCTCTCGGACGCGGCAGTGTTCTCTTCGTTCGAGGCGATGGCGTTTGCGGTGGCGCTGAGCCGCACGGGGATCGCGACGGTGATGCCCGCTGCCAATGCGAGCGCCATGCGCCAGGTCCAGGACATGCTGGCGTTTGCTGCGCCGGCGGCGACGTTCCTGACACAGACTGGTGGGGCGCTGGGCGTCGCGATCCTGTCAGTGCTGCTGCAGGAGCGCGCGGCGTTTCATGCCGATGCGATGCAACCCCTCATTAACGAGTCGAACGGTCAGGCGATGGAGGCGATGACGTTGTTGCGGCAGGGGTTCGAAATGAGCGGCGTTGCGCCTTCGGCTGCGGGCGTCATGGCGGGACAGCAGATGGCGGCGTCGATGTGGGCGAGCGCGCAGCTTCTGGCCTTCCGCGACTGCTTTGCGGCGATCGCGATGGCGTTCCTCCTTCTGTTGCCGCTGACGGCGCTGATCCCGGGCAGAAAAGCCCGGAAAACAAGGGTTCTCGCGTGAGCGATCGATCGAATTTCACCGATCTCCTGAAGCGGGTTTTGACCCTGTTCCGCTAGCCTGACGGACTGAGTGAACCTGCGAGTGACCCCCATGCACGCGGTGAAGTTCCTTCTCGACATGCCGGGCGTGCAGCCGCTGCGTGAGAGCGTGCACGACAACGTCTTCTGGCGTGGCGCGGAACCGCGGATGTCGGTGTGTGTGCCGGCGTGCGGGCGCGACGTGTCCCCCCTGCTGGCCGCCCTTTCGGAGTCCGAACAGTCCGCCCTCGTGGAGTTCATCGTCTATGACGACGGGCGCTGCAGCCAAGATGCGCTGGCGCAGATGCAGGCGGCGGCCGGGCATGTCCGCGCCGCGGTTCGCATTGTTTCGTCGAATGAAAAGCGCGACGAGATGGCCGCACGGGGCGCTGCCGCCGCGCATGCGCGGACGAGCTGGGTGATGCTGCTTGATGGCGGCGTGGAAGCCGATGCCGAGCTGATCGAGGCTTATCTCGAAACCATCGGCAAGGCGGACAGCAGATGTGGCGCGCCGGCCTGGGTGAAGGCTGGCTAGATGGCGCAGCTGCAGTGGACCTACGCCCCCTCGCGATCGACGCCTGCCAGGGTGCAGCGCCGGGTCGTGCAATGGCGCAAGGCGTGCCGCGCGGACGTGGCGCCGGACCGCCCTATCGTGAGCTTCACGTTCGACGACTTCCCGAAGTCCGCGCTCAACGGTGCTGATATCGTTGAGAAACACGGCGGGCGCGCGGGCTTCTATGCCTGTACATCCTTCCTTGGCCAGCGCAGCCCGGTGATGGGCGAGATGTTCGATGGCGCCACGCTCAACGAGCTGTCGGTGCGGGGGCACGAGATCGGGGCGCATACGCACAGCCATCTCGATTGCGCGAAGGCGCGGCTCGAGAAGGTGGAGCGGGATATCGGCGAGAACCTCGTGGCCCTGGCGGAGGCCGGCTACACGGAGAATGTGTCGGCGTTCGCCTATCCCTATGGCGAGACGACATACTCCGCGAAGCGCTGGGTCGGCGAAGTTTTCGCGACGGGACGCGGCATCCTGCCAGGCGTGAACGTGGGCGACACGGACCGCAGCCAGCTGCGCGCGATCGAGCTGGGCTCATCCGAAATGCATCGCCGCCGCGCCCTCGCCGCGTTGAAAACCTGCATCGAGGCAAAGGGCTGGTTGTTCTTTTTCACGCACGACGTCAGCAAGTCGCCGTCGAAACAGGGCGCGCCTTCCGAGCTGGTTGCGGAGCTGGCGCAGCGCGCGGCGGAAGGCGGGGCTGTGCTCGCTTCGCCGACACTTGGCGCGGTGTTGTCGGGGATTATCGACTAGCCCTGCCCGCCGCGAACGGGGGCAGAACGTCGGCTATCTCGACAGGGAATCCGCGAAGCGTGCGTCGGGTTTTTCGCGGTTGAGCACCACGCCTCCCACACGTCCGCCATGATTCTCGATCTCGCGCCGCACGGCTTCGACCTCGTTGGGCGAGGTCTCGTCGGCATTAACAACGATCACCGTCCTGTCCATCTGTGAGGCGATCGCGAGACCCGCGCCGGCGAGTTCAAGAGCGGGGGCATCGACAACGGCCCAGTCGGTCGCGGCGCGGACGGCCTGCCAGTAACCAGGCTGCGTGCGGATGCGGACGCCCTGGCCGGGTTTGAGCCGCGAGGAGTCAAACTGCGTTACCATCAACCGCATTTCGCCGACGCGATGCGCGGTGAAGAGGCCAAGGCCCTGACCGATCTCCGGTGTTTCCGGTTCAACGGAGAAGAAGGGCTGCGTTTTCAACGCCGCCGAATAGGGCGGCCCGACGCCTCCGAACGCCTGCGCGAGGGAGCCGACGGCGAACGTGTTGAACTGGTGGTTGCGCTTGAGATCGAGGTCGACGAGCCAGACGGCCCGGCGCGCACGCTCCGCCGCCAGCAGGGCGAAGGATGCGGCCACGCTCGACACGCCCTCGCCAGAGCGAGCGGACACGAACATGACCGTGCGTCCGCCATCCGCCATCGGGGTCTGCGACAGGGCGCGGTAGAGTTCCTTGAGATCCCAGCGGAGGTCTCTCATGCGGACTTGTCCCGCGCAGTGGCGAGCACGGTGAGGCCCAGCGTGCGCTCGACGGAGCCAGCCGTGGCGAAGCCTCGCGAGGACCAGGCGCGCATCAGGCCCGCCGCCAAGGCCGCCAGGAGGCCGACAATCGCGGTCGTCAGGATGATCGTGCGCCGCATGTCATCGCCCTGCGCCGAGGGACGGGCGGCTTCGTAGACCGAAATGCTATCCACCCTGCGGGCAGCGAGTTCGCTGCGCGCCCGCTCGGCCTGTTCGCGGGCGGCGAAGGCGTCTGCCGCGGCCTCCAGTGCGTCGCGATCCCGCCTGAGGCGCAGATAATCGGGTTCGATCACGGCCAATGTGGCGATGCGCGCGCCGGTTTCCTGTTTCTGACGCGCCAGCGCGGCGAGACGGCCGGCGAGCGCATTCAGGTTTGCCGTCTGTGCGCCCTTGTCGGCATCCAGCCCCTGCCATGTCGGATTGAAGCCCCGCCGGACAGTCGATGAGTCAGCAGACTCAAGATCGATCTGCTTTGGCGTGGATCCCAGCTGGCGCGTAAGGCTCGCCACCCTCGCCTCGGCCTCGCTGCGCGCGGCTTCGGCCTTGGCGGTTTCATCAGATATCGCTGACAGCAGATTGCGCGTGGCGGACATCTCGGCTTCGAAATCCGACAGGCCGTTCGCCTGCAGAAAATCACGCAGCTTGCTATCGGCTTGAGACAACCTTTCCTCGATTACAGCGCGCTGTGCAGATAGGCCTGCAATCTGTTGTCCTGAAAGAATTTCCTGCCGGTATTTCAGGTATTCGCTGACGACACGGTTGAGCGTCGCGGCGGCGAGCTGCGGGTCGCGATGCGAATAGCTGAGCTGAAGGATCGGCGATGCCGGCGCGACGGTGACGGAGAGGTCTCGCGAGAATGTGGCGAGCGCTTCCTCGGTCGCTTCGTAGTCAGCGTCGCTGCGCGAGCGGAGCTGGCGTTCAGCGAGACCTGGATAGAGATGCGGCAGGCCGACGGCGCCGATCACACGCTCGGCCACGACAGCCGATCCCGCGAGTTCGGCTTCGGCCTCAAGCACCTCGTCATGAACCGGGGGAGCCATCGGCGGGGAACCGCCGAGCACGGGACTGAAGACATAGTCCTGACTGACGCGGACCAGCAGACGCGCGCTCGCTGGATACTTTGTCGGCGTCAGCAATGTCGCCGCCAGGCCGATCAGCGCGATGGGCGTGAAAACAAGAAACATCAACCACTTGGCGCGCCAGAGCTGAAGCATCGTATCAACGAGGCCGAGCTTCGGACGCAGGCGCGCGATGCGCGCTTGCGCGCGCGCCGGCGGTGCGCCGCCGGAAGTGCGCTCTGTCCGTGTTTCGACGCTCAAATGGGCCCAGGCCCCGTGGTTAATGAATTACCCTTCCCCCGCGCCGCTTAAGAAGCGGTTATGCTTTCAACGCGGCCCCGTAATGTGGCCGGGATAGGGGTTTTGAGGCCGCGCCGAGGGCTTTTCCGGCGGCAGCCGGGGGCCTACAACCGCGCCATGAAAATCGAAGCCCTGCCCCGTCGCCGCTACACGCCAAATCCCACGCCGATCCAACGGCTTGAGAAGCTTTCGAAGCATCTCGGAGGCCCCGAGATATGGATCAAGCGGGACGATCTCACAGGCCTGGCGGGCGGCGGCAACAAGACCCGCAAGCTGGAATTCCTCGTCGCCGATGCGCTGAAACAGGGCGCGGATACACTGATCACGGTCGGCGCCGTGCAGTCGAACCATTGCCGCCTGACGCTCGCGGCGGCTGCGCACGAGGGGCTGAAATGCCGGCTGGTGCTCGAGCAGCGCGTGCCCGGCAGCTACCGGAAGGACGCGAGCGGAAACAACTTCCTGTTCGATCTTCTCGGCGCTGAAACGCTGACGGTCGTCGACGGTGGAAGCGATCTCAATGCGGCGATGCAGGCGGAAGCCGAGAAGCTGAAGGCGCTCGGCCGCAAGGGCTACATCATTCCGGGCGGCGGATCGAACGCGCTAGGCGCGATGGGCTATGTCGTCTGCGCGCGCGAGATCCTCGCGCAGTCGATGGACATGGGACTGGCCTTCACGGATTTCGTCGTCGCCTCCGGCAGCGCCGGCACGCATGCGGGACTTCTCGTCGGGTTCAACGCCGCGAATGCCGGCGTTCCGCTGACGGGCGTCAACGTGCGCCGCCCCCGCGCCGAACAGGAAGGCAATGTTCACAAGCTTGCCGTCGAAGCCGCAAACTTCGCCGGCCTGCCAATTCCCGCGCGCGAGAGCGTCGTCGCCCTCGATGAATGGGTCGGGCCCGGCTACTCGCTGCCGACGGACGAGATGGTGGAAGCCGTCCGCCTGTTTGCGCGGCACGAAGGCGTGCTCCTTGACCCGGTCTATACCGGCAAGGCCGCGGCGGGCCTGATCGGCCTCATCCGCCGGAAACACTTCAAGCAGGACTCGAAGATCCTGTTCGTGCACACGGGCGGCGCGCCATCTCTCTTCGCATATCAGGGCGTGCTGCAGTCATGAGCGAGACGAAAACCGTCGGCGTGATCGGCGGGCTCGGCCCGATGGCAACGCTCGATTTCTTCGAACGGATTCTGAAAAGAACCAGGGCTGTACGCGAACAAGATCATCTGCATCTCATCATCGACAACAACCCGCACTTCCCCGATCGCAACGCCTACAAACGCGGCGAAGGCCCATCGCCCGGACCCGCGCTGGCGGAGTCGGCGCGCGGGCTACAGACGGCAGGCGCAGATTTCATCGTGATGGCGTGCAACACCACGCATGCGTGGGAAGCCGAGATTCGCGCGGCAATTTCCGTGCCGTTCATCAGCATCATCGACGTGACGGCGGATGTGGTCGCGGACCTTCGCCCGGAACGCGCAGGCGTGCTCGCGGTCGACGCCTGCCTCTCGTCAAACCTTTATCAGGATGCGTTGACGAAACGTGGCGTGAAGCCGCTGCTGCTGAGCGCAGACTCGCAGAAGACGTTCATGGAGCTGGTCTATCGCATCAAGTCCGGCGACACGGGCGACACCGTGAAGCGCTCGATGACGACGCTGGCGAGGAAGCTCGAGGCGCAAGGCGCCGAAGTCATCATCGCGGGATGCACGGAAGTTCCGCTCGTGCTGACGGCAGACGATATCGACGGCGAACTCGTCAGCTCGACGGACGTCCTGGTGGAAAGGACGATCGTGTTCGCTGGCGGGGAACTGAAGGCCTAGTTGGCCAGCTTCATCCAGTCGCGGGCGGCGCGCTGCGCTTTCAGGATTTCCGGCTGAGACATCATCTCGGCCATTTCCTGGCGGCAGAGTTTCGCTTCACGGTGACCGCGCGCAGCCGCGAGGTTGAACCATTTGTGCGCGGCGACCAGATCGACACCCACATCCATGCCCTCGGAATAGATGAGGCCCATGCGATAGAGTTCATCGGCCGAAGCGGTCTTCGTGACGAAAGCTTCGGGCGCTTCGATCCGGATATCTGCGTACGCCATTCTGGCATCCCTTTGAACTTCGGGAAGCTCGACCTTGTCCGTTGCGGACTTCGGTCCTCTTCCTCCCACCTGCCGTTGTCAGCGGCTTGATGACCATTCAAAGCCAGAAGTTTTGCGACGTAGTTAATACTGCAAACTTTCGACGATCTTCTTTCGAATTATTGTGTTTACTCTGATTCACGAGTCTGAATCGAAACTACACAAGTATTAGCGTGAATTGACGACTCTAGTCGGGGACGCGCTCGATCACGCGCATGCCGAGACTTTTGTAGAGCCGCTGCGCCGTTTCGTTTTCCTCGCGCACCTTGAGATCGACGTGTGTCGCGCCGCGTTTTGCGAACGCGTGGAAGGTCGCGAGCATCAGTGCGCGGCCGATGCCCTGCTTGCGCGCGCGTGGCCGGACAGCGAGATCCTTGACGAAAGCGGTTGTCCAGCACTGCGCCATCCCGACAACGCCTTCCATGTCGATGGCGATGAAGATCAGCGAGGGATCGAACTCATCGTCCTTGCGTAGCGCATCCCACCATTTGCCGAATTTGGGCGCGCCGCCCCCGCCTTCCCAGAAGCCGGCCTCGAGCACGGAATGCACGGCCTTTGCTTCCTTCCGGTCGAGCTTGCGGGACATCGTCTTCATCGCGACCCATTGGGGCCAGCGTGGCGCTTCGATCTCGCCAGAAAGCTCGCGCCGCATCCGCAGCACGAAGTGTTGCGCCATCAGGTACGCGCCTTCCGGTCAAAAACCCCCGTTTTCTCAGGCATTATCGCCATTTGCGCGTCACGCTTCACTTCCCCGCATTATATAGTAGGGGGTGTAGCCGCAGGCCGATGGCGGCGCCAGACTGCGTTGCTCGGCCAGCACCCACCATTCCATGGGGCCATCATGACGACCGCAACCAGCCTGTTCGAACCGATCTCTTACACACTCTGGAAACAGGATCCGAAGGCATTCGCCGAACGCCTGGGTGAGAGCTTCCGCGAGACGGGCTTTGCAGTCATCAAGGATCACCCGATCGACCAGGGCGTGATCGATCGCGGCATCGACGCCGGCAAGAAGTTCTTCGCCCTGCCCGAGGAGACCAAGCGGTCGTACTTCATTCCCGGCGGCGGCGGACAACGCGCCTACACGCCTTTCGCCACCGAGGTCGCCAAGGGCGCCAAGGCGAAGGACCTGAAAGAGTTCTGGCACGTCGCGCGCGAACTGCCGAAGGGTCACCGCTTCTCCGGCACGATGGGCGAAAACCTCTACGTGGCCGAAGTGCCCGGCTGGAAGGAAAGCACCAACGCCATGTACAAGGCGCTGGATGATTTCGGCCTCGAAATCCTGTCCGCCATCGCGATGCACCTGAAGCTGCAGCCGCGCTTCTTCGATGCCACGGTGCAGGACGGGAACTCGATCCTTCGCCTGCTGCACTATCCGCCGCAGACCGAGCCGCCGCCGGAAGGATCGGTGCGCGCCGGCGCCCACGAGGACATCAACGTCATCACGCTGCTGCTCGGCGCCGAGGAAGGCGGGCTGGAAGTTCTGCACCGCAATGGACAGTGGCTGGCCGTGAACCCGCCGCCGGGGTCGCTGGTGGTCAATGTCGGCGACATGCTGCAGCGCCTGACCAACCACGTGCTGCCGTCAACGACTCACAGGGTTGTGAACCCGAAGCCGGAACGGTCGCGGTTCCCGCGCTACTCGACGCCATTCTTCCTGCACTTCAATCCGGATTACGAGATTCGCACTCTGGCCTCGTGCATCACGCCGGAGCGGCCCAACAGGTATCCGGAACCGCTGAACGCGCAGGACTTCCTCGAGATACGACTCAAGGAAATCGGTCTGCGAATGTAACAACTTGTACGCTGTCCACGCTGTGTGGAATCCGATGAGCGTGCTTGTCCGCAAACCCCGGCAAATGCTACCGTTTGTGTCGGGGAAACCACGCCATGGTAGTGATTTGAACTGGAATCGGCGTCTGACAAATTGGCCGGGTGGGGAGGCGTGAGTTGAAACGCCTGATCGCACATCCCGCCACCTTGCCTGCAGCCGCGGCAGCGCTGGTCATCGCCATCGTCGTGACCGCGATGGCGTTCATCGGCATCTACCAGTCGCGCGTGAACGCCGTCACTCACACCTTCCAGGTCGAGCGTGAGCTGGTGCGCTTTCTGGCGACCATCCAGGAAGGCGAACTCGCCGCGCGCGGGTTCATCCGCGTCCTGGACGAGCCCTTCCTCGGCAAGTTCAATGCGGCGCGCGAGGCCGCCCCGCTCCAGCTCGACAAGATCGAGGAACTGGTTCGCGACAATCCAGAGCAGGCCGCGATCATCCCCCAGCTCCGCCAGATGGTGTCTGACAAGTTCGAGGACTCGATCCTCGCTTTTGCCGAACGGCGCGCCGGCGCTCCACCCGCTTCCATTGCAACGTTCACACAGGGCCGTAGCTACGAGCTCATGCAGCAGCTGAGCGCCGCGGTCGCTGGCATGGAAGCTCGCGAAAGCCGGCTGCTGGATCGGCGCAACCAGGAAGCAAGCACCACAGGCCTGACATCGATCGTTCTCGGCATCGCCGCGATTATCGCGGCGCTGACGATAATCCTGTTCTGGTTCCTTGACCGCACACGTTCGACCACCGCCCTGCGCAACACGCTCGCCGAGCAGGAAGCGACGCTCGCGAGCCTGCGCCGCTCGCAGGAGATCGTGGCGCGTGAGGCTTCGGCGCGCACGCAGGCGGAAAGCCAGCTGCGACAGGTTCACAAGCTGGAAGCCGTGGGCCAGCTGACCGGCGGCATCGCGCACGACTTCAACAACATGCTCGCGGTCGTGATGTCATCAATCACGCTGTCGAAGCGCAAGCTCGACAAGGGCGATACAAATATCGGCTCGATACTCGATGCGGCGATGGACGCCTCGGGCCGCGCGGCCAAGCTGACGGCGCGGCTACTCGCCTTCTCTCGCCAGCAACCGCTTTCGCCTGAACCGCTGGACGCCAACCGGTTCATGACCAATGTCAGCGAACTGCTGCAGCGGACGCTGGGCGAGAACATCCAGATCGAGACCGTGCTGGGGGCCGGCCTATGGCGTATCCATGCCGACTCCAGCGAGCTGGAGAACGCCATCCTCAACCTGGCCGTCAACGCGCGCGACGCGATGGACACAGGCGGAAAGCTGACGCTCGAAACAGCGAACGTCTCGCTGGACGACGACTATGCGCGCTCGCATGTCGATGTTGTCGCCGGCCAGTATGTGATGATCGCGGTGAGCGACTCCGGCGAGGGCATGACGCCGGAAGTCGCGGAGAAGGCGTTCGATCCGTTCTTCACGACCAAGCCCGTCGGTTCCGGTACGGGTCTTGGCCTCAGCCAGGTGCTTGGCTTCGTCAAGCAATCCGGCGGTCATGTGAAGATCTATTCCGAGCTTGGCCAGGGCACGACGGTGAAGATCTACATGCCCCGGTATTCAGGCGCGCAGATCGAGGAGACGAAGCCTGCTGCAGCCAATGGCGGCTTCAAGCACGAGGCGCAGAGCGGCGTGATCCTCGTCGTCGAGGACGAGCATCGCCTGCGCGAAGTGACGTGCTCGGGTCTGCGCGAACTCGGTTACACTGTCTTCGAGGCGCAGAACGGGCGAGAGGCGCTGAAGGTCCTCGACGCGACGCCGGCGATCATCTGCCTGTTCACCGACATCGTCATGCCTGACATGACCGGCCGGCAGCTTTCGGACGAAGCCGTGAAACGGCGCCCCGACCTGAAAGTGCTCTACACGACCGGGTACACGCGCAATGCTGTCGTCCACAACGGCGTGCTTGATCCGGGCGTCAACTTCCTGCCCAAGCCGTTCACGCTCGACCAGCTCGCGATGAAGCTGAGCCAGGTTCTGGCGTAAGCGTAGCCGTCAGCCCGCGACCGTCGTTGCAGCCACAGGCTGGGCCGGCGCTTTTTCAGCAACAGGCGGCGTGACCACGGGCTTGCGCGGCGGCTTCGGTTCGACGCCCGGCGGCTTCACTTCGATCGCCGGCGTGGCGCGGCCGAAGTGGTAGCCCTGCCCGATGTCGCAGCCGAGCGCGGCAAGCGCCTTCGCCTGCTCCGCCGACTCGACGCCTTCGGCGACCACGACGAGGCCGAGATTCTTGGCCATCGAGACGATCGTGCGCACCAGCGTTGCAGACTCGGCGTCCACAACCATGCGGCGGACAAAGGAGCGGTCGATCTTGAGCTTGTCGAACGGCAGCTGGCGAAGCTGCAGCAGGCTGGCGTGGCCGGTGCCGAAATTGTCGAGGGCAACGCGCACGCCCTTGTCGCGCAGGGTCGAGAGGATGGCGCGCGCGGCGTCGAGGTCGGTGACCAGCGCCGCTTCCGTCAGCTCGATCTCGAGACGCGAGGGCGGGAACGCCGTTTCCTCGAGCACCTTGAGCAGGCGGCTCGCGAGCTCTTCATCCTGCAGCTGGACCGGCGACAGGTTGAGCGAGAGGTGCGGGCCGCCTTCGAGACCGGCCGCCTCGCGGCAGGCCTTGCGCAGGAGGTTGAACGTCATCTCGCCGATCGCGCCGGAAGCTTCGGCCGTCGGGATGAACTGGTCCGGCGGGATCGGGCCACGGGTGGCGTGCGTCCAGCGGGCGAGGATCTCGAAACCCTGCACCTTGCCATCAGCCAGGCTGACCAGCGGCTGGAAGTGCGGCGCGATTTCGTCGTTGCGGACGGCGTTCCAGAGATCGTTCTCGAACAGGGCGCGCTGGCGGACCAGTTCGTCCATGCCCGTCTTGAAGAAGGCGAACCAGCCGCGGCTCGTGTCCTTGGCGCGGCGCAGCGCGAGGCTGGCGCGGTGGAGCAGCGTTTCGGCGTCGCGGCCATCGGTGAGGCCGATCGCGGCGCCGGCAGTGGCGCTGATGGTGACGGTGTGCTTGCCGAGGGCCATCGGGGCCTCGATCGCCGTCAGGGCGGCCGAGAGCCAGTTCATCAGCTCTTCCTCGCCCTGGTCGGGCAGAAGCACGATGAACTCGTCTGTCTCGAGGCGCGCGACGAAGCCGTCGACGCCAGCGCGCAGGTTCAGGATCTTGCCGACCTGGACCAGAACTTCGTCGCCCAGCGGACGGCCATTCGCGTCGTTGAACGACTTGAAGCGGTCGATGTTGAGCATCACGACGCCGAGGCGGCGCGAACCGTCGTTCTCGCTGAGCAGCCAGTTCAGCACGCCCTTGAGGTGGCGGCGGTTCGGCAGGCCGGTGAGCTGGTCGTGCATGGCGACGCGGCGGGCGCGCTCTTCCGTCTGGAGGCGGGCCTTGAGTTCGCCCACGTGATGGCTGTAGCGCGTGATCACATAAAGCGTCAGACCAACGCTGGCGAACACCACGGTGCCGAAGAATTTCGACAGCTGGAGCTGATCGTACTGCGTACCAAGCGCATAGAGCAGTCCGACAACGTCGAGATTGAGCGACAGGATGCAGCCGGCTGCGATGAAGCCGGCGAAGATCATGATGTCGCGGCGCACCTGCGAGGAGATGCGGCGCTCGGCAGTGGAGCGCGTCTTCTTCTCGGCCGGTTTGCTCGGCTGGTTAAGAGAACGTGACATGGGGACCCGGATTGGCTGCTTGTATTAAGCTTGCCGCGTCCGGCTTAACATTCATGAGTTCCGGGCCTGTCAAATTTCACTGAAATCCTATCCGGCGCGACGCACGCTTCGGGCTGCTTCCCAGGCCTCGCGCTCAAGTTCCCAGTAAAGCGAGGGGCGCGTTGAACCATCAGGTTTCACCGCAATGACCTCTCCCATCTGGATGAAGCCAAGGCGGGACAGGAGCTTTATTGACCGGTCATTATCCAGTGCGGTGGTCTCGCAGATGCGGGCGACGCCGAGCTGGTCGAAGCACCATTCGACGGCGGCAAGGCCGCAGGCGCCGCCAAAACCCCTGCCCTGACGCTCCGCTTTCACCGCGCCGCCGAACTTGGCGATGGACCATTGCGGCCAGAGCTCGACGTCGAAATAGGCCGTGGCTTCCCCCTGCGCGTTGAAGGAGACGAACAGGATGCCGTCGCCCCGAGCGCGCTGCATCAGGTGATCCTCGATGAACCGGCCCATCGTCGTTTCGTTGATGGGGTTGGGCATGGTGTAGATTTTGGGGCCGATGCTTTCATGGACGAGCAGGCCAGCAAGCGCCGCAGCGTCTTCCCTCTGCGCCACCCTTGCGCCTGCAATCCGGCCGTTCATCAGTTCAGCCTGCCGGACGAAATCGCGAAGCCGCTGAGCTTCTTCGTCGCTGACACAGGTTCTCGTCTTCGGAATATCCGCCATTGTCTTCGTTTTCCCCGACCATCACAACTCATGGTTGTGTATCATGACGGAAGCGGAGGCAGATCGGGGGAGTCCCGGAGAAGTTGCTAGTCGTGGGATACGCGGCCGCGGTTGGCCTTCACTTCGGAGCGCTTGGCCTTGCCTTCGAGGCGTCTCTGTTTCTGCGCGCGGCTGGGCTTGGTGGCGACGCGCTTCTTGGGCTTCACGAGGGCCTTCTCGATCATCTCGACAAGGCGTTCGCGGGCTTCGTCGCGATTGCGGGCCTGGGAGCGATGGGTCTGGATGAACAGGACGAGTTCGCCCTCCTCATTGATCCGGTTGGCCAGCGCGCGGCGGATCATCCATTTCTGTTCGTCGTCGAAGGCGTGGCTCTTCTTCACGTTCCAGCGGATCTGAACAGCGGTCGCCACCTTGTTGACGTTCTGCCCGCCGGGGCCGCCGGCGGTGACGAACTTCTCCTCCAGCTCGTGCTCGAAATTATGCAGGAAGACCTTCACGGCGCTTTCTTGCTCACGTTGGGTTTGTTCAATCGCGAGATGAGGCTGGATGTATCCCAGCGACCGTGACCTTCGGCCTGGATGTCGGCGTAGAACTGGTCGACGAGAGCCGTGAGGGGCGTGGATGCGCCGGCGCGGCGGGCGGCGTCGAGAGCGATGCGGAGATCCTTGCGCATCCAGTCGACCGCAAAGCCGAAATCGAACTTGCCGTCGACCATCGTCTTCCAACGGTTCTGCATCTGCCAGCTCTGCGCGGCGCCGGCGGAGATGGCCTCGATCACCTTCGCTTCATCAAGGCCGTTGGCGCGTGCGAAATGGAGACCTTCGGCGACGCCCTGCACAACGCCTGCGATGCAGATCTGGTTGACCGACTTGGCGAGCTGGCCCTGCCCGCTGGGACCAATGAGCGTGATCTGCTTCGAGAAGGCGCGCATGACCGGTTCAGCTAGGGCGAACGGCTCGGGATCGCCGCCGACCATCACAGTGAGCTGGCCGTTCTCCGCGCCGGCCTGCCCGCCGGAAACGGGAGCATCGAGGAAATGGCCGCCGCGCACCCTGCGCTGCTCATAGAGCTTTCGCGCCAGCGAGGCCGAGCCCGTCGTGTGGTCGATCAGGATCGATCCGCGCTTCAGGTCGGATTCGATCTCGGCATAGACGGCTTCAACATCGGGATCGTCGCCGAGGCACATGAAGACGAAGTCGGCGTCATTGACGGCTTCGCGGGCGCGGGCGGCGGCCTTGCCGACGCCGCCCTTCTCCGCCCATGCAGCCGCCTTCTCGGGCGAGCGGTTCCAGACCGTGATGGTGTGGCCCTTCTGCGAGAGATGGCGGGCCATGGGGCCGCCCATCACGCCGAGGCCGAGGAATGCGCAAGTTGCCATGAAGCTCCCCTTCGTTGGCAGCACAGATAGTGGGAGCGGTCCGCGTTGTCATCCTTGGTTGGGAAGGCGTGCTCGCAGGCGGGTCCGCTATGCCGGACGATAGCGGATGAAGATGTTGCCGCTGGCCTTGAAGGGGCGGGTTTCGACGGGCTTCCAGCTGATTGACCGGTTGACCGGATCGAACAGCTTCCGGCCGCCGCCGAGGCTGACGGGGACCAGCATCACCTGGAGCTCGTCGAGCAGGCCCGCGTCCATCAGCTGGGCAACGACGCTGCCCGAACCGAGGATAGCCATGTCGGGCCCGTCGCCGGCCTTGAGCGTCTTAACATCGGCGATGAGGTCTGACTTGACCGTGGTGTTGCTCCAGTCCGCCGACTTCATCCTGCGGGAGAAGACGATCTTCGGGAGCGCGTTCATCTGTTTCGCGACCTCGGGCATGGCCTGCGCCGCCATGGGCGTCGGCCAGAACGACGCCATCATGTCATAGGTGGTGTGGCCGAAGACGAGGCAGCCGCCACCCCGCGCGTTGCTGGCCGTGAAAGCCTGCTGCTCCGGATCCTGACTGTGCGCCCAGTTCATCTCGCCGTTGGCGTCGGCATAGCAGCCGTCGAGGCTGAGCGAGATGAAGGAAGAGATTGTGGGCATCGGGCGCCTCCGGTGGGGTTATGGTCCACCCTGCATGACGATTGAACAACCGGGATTCAGACACGTTCCCTCAGCGCTCGCGCAGCACCAGAACTCAGGACTCGTCTGACGTGAGCGTGACATACCGGCCCCTGAAGAAGCCAAGGGCGTTGACGCCGGGATCGCCGCGGTAGGCGACGACATCCCCATAAATCACCTCATGGTCGCCCATGGGCTGGCGCAGGCGCAGGCGGCAATCGAGGCTGGCGACGGCGGCCGACAGGACCGGAGCGCCGGTTTCCATGGTGCAGACCTGATCTTCCGGAAGGATGCGGTCGCCGCTGCGCGAGAAGCGATGGGCGACGTCGTGGTCGCCGGACCGGAGGATGTTCAGCGAGAACGTGCCGGCGTCCGCGAAGACGTTGAACGACTTGCTGGAGTTGGCCAGGCACCAGAGCATGATGGGCGGGTGCAGCGAGACAGAGGTAAGCGAATTGATAATCATGCCATGCGCCCGGCCCTGCGCATCGCGCGCAGCGACCAGCGCCACGCCCGTGCCGAAGCCACCCAGCGCGCTGCGATAGGCTTTCGGATCGAATTCGGAGGGGGTGTCAGGCTCGTTCATGCACGCGGCTTTAACTCTAGCCCTTGTATAAGCTCGGGTTAATACCCGGGATCGAATTGAACATGAGTGGCAATAAGCCAGTCGTCATCAAGAAAGTGAAGAAGGTCATTGGCGGCGGCCACCATGGCGGCGCCTGGAAAGTGGCCTACGCCGACTTCGTGACCGCGATGATGGCGTTCTTCCTTCTCATGTGGCTGATCAACACGACCTCCCCGGAACAGAAGCGCGGCATCGCCGATTACTTCGCTCCCGCCTCGGTCTCGCGCTCGACGCAGGGCTCGGACGGCTTGCTGGGCGGCACGGCATTCCAAGAAGACGGCGCGCGTGCTTCGGGCTCGAACCGCCAGATCGACGAACAACTGTCAGCCGACGAAGCGCGCACCAAGTCTGGCAAGGGCGCGACAGGCGAGCCGAGTGAAGAAGCCGTGGCGAAGGCGCTCGCCAATCGCGAGAACGCGGCCTTCGCGAGCGCCGAGGTGTCGCTGCGCCAGGCGCTGCAGGACCTGCCCGACTATGCCGAGCTGTCGAAGAACATCATCATCGAGACGAATGATGAGGGCCTGAACGTGCAGCTCATCGACCAGGAAGGCCGGGCGATGTTCTCGGGTTCGTCAGCCGATCCGCTGCCGCGGACACAGCACCTGCTCGAGACCGTTGCGAAGGTGATCCAGCAGCTGCCGAACCGGATCAGCATCGCAGGACATACCGACACGACGTTGCCCACCCGGTCCGGCTATTCCAACTGGGACCTGTCGGCCGACCGCGCCAACGCCGCCCGCCGCATCCTTGAACGGGATGGCGTGGACGCCGACCGGATCTACCAGGTCAGCGGCAAAGGCGACCGGGAACCGCTCTATCCGGACGATCCGGACCTTCCGGCCAACCGCCGGATCAGCATCACGCTGCTGCGGGAAGCGCCCGTGATGCCGACGGATGGCGGCCTCTGAGCGCCCAGCCCGCATGCTTGGGCGCAATGAAGTGTGACACAACGCAGTTACGGCGTTTTTCCTATGGCGCGGGGCGGCCCGGCGCGCTTAAAGTCGATTCGCAATGAAGGAAGCCGACACCAAGGAAATCATCCCGCCGGATTTCGTCCGGAAGATGAAGTTCTACCTGACATCTCCCCAGCCCTGCCCCTACCTGCCGGGCAAGATGGAGCGGAAGGTGTTCGCCAACCTTGCGGTGGATGGCGCCGTCAACCTCAACGACAGCCTCACGCGCAACGGCTTCCGCCGGTCGCAGACGATCGCCTATCGCCCGGCGTGCAAAGCGTGTGGCGCCTGCCGCTCAGTGCGGATCGACGTGGCGGCGTTCACGATGTCGAAGCGCTGGAAGCGCGTGCTGGCGAAGAACGCGATGCTGGAGCGCGAGGCGACGCAGGCGCGGGCGACGCGCGAGCAGTTCCGGCTGCTGAAGAAATACCTGACCAGCCGCCACCCGGGCGGCGGCATGACCGAGATGGAAATCCGCGACTATGCCGGCATGGTCGATGCGAGCCCCGTGCAGACGGTCGTGTTCGAATACCGCAACCGGCTGCAGCCGGGACAGGAAGACGACGGCGCGCTGCAGGCCGCTGCGCTGACCGACGTGCTGCGCGACGGGCTGTCGATGGTCTACTCCTTCTTCAAGCCGGAGCTGTCGGATCGTAGCGTCGGCTCGTTCATGGTTCTCGATCATATCCGGCTCGCGAGCGAGCTGGGGCTGCCCTACGTCTATCTCGGCTACTGGGTGCGCGGCTCGGACAAGATGGGATACAAGGCCGACTTCTCGCCGCTTGAAGTGTTTGATGGCGAGACGTGGCGTCCGCTGCGCGAGGAAGAGCTCTAGTCCGCGATCGCCCGGCTGTCCTACAAGCGTCGAGGCGCCACCGGATAGGATGGCGCCTCGATCATAGCTCCGGCGTATCGTGGAGCCATGCCTTGTGGCGTCCGCACCAAGGGACCGCTCTCAAGGCCCGAACGCGAGGCAGGACGCGGAGTTCCTCTCACTTGCAGCTGCGACTAATCCAGGAAAAGCTCGAGCTGCACATCGGCGCGCGCATAAGGCGACGGGATGGTTTCGCGCAGCGGCCGGAAGCCGGCATCGTGATAGAGTTTGAGAGCGGGACCGAGCTTCGAGTTCGTTTCGAGGTAGACACGGCGCACGCCCATCTCACGCGCCTTGGCGATGGCGCCAGCGACGAGGAGGCGGCCCGCGCCCTTCCCTTGAGCTGATGGGCGCACGCCCATCTTCGCGAGTTCGACTGAGCCCTCGCCCATGATCACAAGCGCAACGACGCCGACAGGCGTGTCGTCATCCAGCGCAAGCAGGATCTCGCCGCCGGGATCGAGGATGTATTTCTTCGGATTGCCTAGGACGTCGCGGTCCTTCTGCTCGACGGCGAAGAACCGCTCGATCCATTCGAGGTTGATGTCGCGGAACGCCGTTTCGTCGCCCGGGTGGAAGGACCGGATGACGACACTCACTTCAGAACTTCACCGTCGGCGCGACATTGATCTGGGCGCGCTCGGCCTCGCCCACGTCGAACATCTCACGCGAGGAGAAACCTGTGGAACTGGCGATGACCGAACCCGGGAATTGCTGGATCGCCGTGTTGTAGTCGTTCACCGACGAATTGTAGAAGCGACGCGAGGCCGCGACCTTGTCCTCGATCGCGGAAAGCTCGGTCTGCAGCTGGATGAAGTTCGCGCTGGCCTTCAGGTCCGGATAGTTCTCGGCGAGAGCGAAGAGCTTGCCGAGCGAAGCGGAGAGAGCGCCCTCGGCGGCGCCGACCTGGGCCGGCCCCTGCGCCGAAGCGGCGGCGTTGCGGGCGGCGATCACGGCGTCGAGCGTCGACTTCTCGTGCGCGGCATAGCCCTTCACGGTCTCGACCAGGTTGGGAACCAGCTCGCGGCGCAGCTTGAGCTGCACGTCGATGCCGGAGAAGGACTCGTTGACCTTCTGGCGCTTGGCCACCAGGCCGTTGTAGATCGCAATCACGAAGATCACGATGAGGGCGATGACGCCCAGCACGATGTAGATCGGCATCATATCCACGGTCACGCCCCTTTGTTCCGTCCGCCGATTCCACGGCTGGGACCTAAACTACAGCATGACGGCCGCGAATCCAGAGGCGTCACAGGGTGTTGGGCGGCTGGAATTCGACCGCCGAACCTGATTTACCGGAACGGACCGGACGGAATACGGAGCGAGAGATGGCGGCGAAACTGGCGAATACGGCGGTTGTAGTGGGCGCCGGCATTGGCGGGCTTTCAGCTGCGGCGGCGCTGGCGCGGCAGTTTGCGAACGTGCTGGTGCTGGACCGGGATACGCTGCCGGAGGGGATCGCCGGACGCCTAGGTGTCGGGCACGGGGCGCATACGCACCAGCTGCTCAAGGCGGGGGAGCTGGCGCTGGAAAAGCTGCTGCCCGGCGTGACGCAGGATTTCATCAAGGCCGGCGCCAAGGAGATGCTCGTCGGCCGGGATGTGAAAGTGTTCGATTTCGGCGGCTGGATGGACGAGTGCGACGCTGGCTTCACCGTCACCAGCCTGTCACGGCCGGCCTATGAGGCGACCCTGCGCCAGCGCGTAAGCGCCCTGCCCGGCGTGAGCATTCGGCACGAAACAATCGTGAAGCGCTTCATCGTCGAGAGCGGCAAGTGCACGGGCGTTGAACTCGAGGACGGAACGGCGATCGCGGCGGACCTATGTGTCGACGCCACCGGCATGAACGGACCGCTGATGAAGCAGCTGGCCGAGGACGGGCACACTGCCTTCGAAACCGAGGACGTGAAGATCAACGTCGCCTATTCCTCCGCGAAGTTCCGCAAGGCGCCGGAGCATCGTGGCGAGAGCATCGGCTTCTTCTTCCTGCCGGGGCCGCCGGGCAAGCAGTTCGGCTTCATGCTGCCCATCGAGGACGACCAGTGGATCCTGTCGGTCGGCGCACGGGGAACAGACCAGCCGCCGAAGACGATCGAGCAGCTGCGCGAATACGCAAAGGCGTTCGACCCGAAAGTCTTCGATCGCATCAAGGACGCCGAGCCAACCAGCGAGATCAGGACGTTCCGCAAGCCCACCGCGACGCGCCGCAAGGCGTGGGAGGCCAAACAATGGCCGGATCGCCTGATCCCGATCGGCGATGCGATGAGCAGCGTGAACCCGACCTATGGCCAGGGCATGACGGTCGCCGCGTGTGAGGCGGAGGCCCTGGCGGGCATGCTCGACAAGCGCGCGGCGAACGCGGCTGGGGTCGATGGGCTGGCGGCTGAATATCTGCCGGCTGCAGCCGAAATCGCGGCGCGTGCATGGAGCCTTTCGATCAACTCGGACTATGTCTATCCGGAGACCGAAGGCGAGCGGCCGCCGACATTCGCGATGACGCGGGCGATGGCGGCGACGCTGCGCAAGCTGGCGGACGAGGACATGGAGTTCCGTGTGGCGCGCTACAGGCTGGTGCACATGGTGGATTCCGGCAACGCGCTGCGCGAAGGACCTCTGGCGATCCGGTTCTTCACCGCGCTGCAGGGGTCGATGGCGACGTGACAGCGAACATCCGCCCCACGCACCTCGCCGACATCTTCCGGCTGCAGGAGATCGAGCGGGCGGCGGCGGAACTGTTTCGCGGATCTCCGCTGATCGACGTAGCGTCGATGTCTGTCATCTCGATGATGGATCACGAACGATCGATCGATGAAGGTCTGTCCTTCGTGGCGGAAGTCGATGGGCGATCGGCAGGCTTCGTGATGGGTGAGATGCAGGGGCGTGACGCCTACCTGCGTGAACTGGATGTCGATCCCGCTTTCCAGAAGCGCGGGATAGGCGCGCAACTGGTGAAACACTTTGCCAGCACTGCGAAGGCGAAGGGCGCAAGGGCAGTCTATCTATCGACCTTCCGCACGCCGCCGTGGAACGCGCCCTTCTACCGGAAGCTTGGCTTCCGCGATGTGGCGCACACGGACTACCAGCCCTGGATGACGAGCATCTGGCAGGAACAGGCGACCTTCCTCGACATGAACACGCGTGTGTTCATGCAGCTGGGCAAAGACAGCTAGCGGATATAGGCGCCCGCGCGCTCGAGCTGTTCGATCAGGTCAGCCGGAACCGGGGACTTGTAGATCGAAACCCCGAGGCGTTCGCGAATCTTGTCCGTGGGCGTCTTCCAGATTTCCTTCCAGTCGACGCCGAGCAGCGGCGGCGTGTTGCGGCCATGGCGCCAGCCCGAGAGCGTGATCTCGAGCAGAAGCGGGATACCCATCTGCTGGCGGTAAGCGGCGCGGGCCGTGATGAATCCAAGGAACTGCGCCGAATAGTTGTGGCCGAACTGCGAAAGCTGGAAGCCGCTGATGCCGACTTCATGGAGCGCGGTGGTGTGATAGCCGCCGACGATATGCCAGAGGTCGTGGCACTGCAGGATACGAGCGTTGAGATAGTCGAGCGGCGGCGGCATCTGCGCGAGGCCAAGCGCGTCACGATCCAGCACTTCGAGATCGAAATTGTTGTCGACGATCTGGCGGTGGAACTCGCCGCCAAGGGAGTCCTGCGGGCACGCGGCAAGATCGGACATCTGGAAGCGCTCGGGCCAGCCCTGCGCGACGGCGTCCGGCACGCCGGGATAGGCGAGGCTTGCCTCCCCTGCCCGTTTCGGGAAACCGGCGTCGGTGTACTGGCCGAGACCGGCGACGCGGGTGGTGAACGCGCCCGGATCCATTTTGGACTCGTCCTCGAGCAGTTCCCAGAACGGCGCCCAGAGGGCCGGGTTCACCGTGCCCGAGCCTTCGCGAAGATTCATCGGCGGAGACGGTTCGCCGAACCAGCCGCGCGCTGCGGCGTCATAGGCGTCGAGGATCTGGCCGGGTTCCACGAAGGCGACGCGTGTGAGGAGCGCGCCGAGAGCGGCGGCGGCATCCATGTCGCCCTGCTTGGCGGCGCGCGCGAGGATCGCGGGGTCGCCGTCGCCAGAGGCGACGAGGGCCTGGAACTGCTCTTTGGTTTGCTGGCTGATCATTGCCGGGCTCCCAATCGTGTCAGTCGTTATGAGGTTATGGTGCTATCGAAAGCCGGATGAAGCCAGCCCTACGCGGCGCCAAGTTTCTGCAGATTCTCTTCGTGTTTCTTGCGGTCAACCGCATAGGGCAGGATCGACAGGACCATCAGCAGCCGCAGCAGCATGACCGCGGGCAGGTACCACCAACCGAGTGTCACGAGCGCGGAATCGGGGGTCTGTTCGGGCGCGGCGCCGGGCGGGATCTGCGCCAGCGCGAGCACGATGCCGGCGGCCAGGACGCCGATGCCGGTGGTGACTTTCATGATGAAGGTGTTGGCGGCGAAGAACACGCCTTCCGAACGGCGGCCCGTCTTCACCTCGGCCTGCTCCACGAGGTCCGACACCATCGACATCAAGAGCGCCTGCTGGGCGACGACGAGAATGACATCCACCTGGCCCTGCGCAAACACGGCCCAGAACGCCGCGTCCGTCGCCGGCGCGATCACGCCGGTCAGCCGCAGGAGGATGGCCACGGGCATCGTGATGAGCCCCAGAGTTCCGACGATGATGATGCCCGTCTTCTTGCCGAAACGGCGCGTGAGGATGGTGGCGAGGACGGCGCCGATCGCGGCGGAGATGAAGATCGCCAGCGTGACGATGCCGATCTGGACCGGCTGAAGGCGCCAGAAGAAGGTCGACATGAAGGTGGAGAGCGATTGGGCGAGGCCCAGCCCTGCGCTGGCGATGATGGCGGTGAGGAAGATCGCGCCCATCGACTTGCTGAACAGTGTCTCGAAGATTTCCCGGAACACATCGACGATCGTCAGCTTGCGCTTTTGCGGCGCCGTCAAACGCGCGATCTGCTTGTGCGTACCGATGGACGACACCACGATCGCGAACAGCATGGTGGCGGCCGCGACCCAGGCATATACCACATAGGCATCGCGATTGAACTGGCCGTTGGGAATCTGTGGCGTCGTGAAGGCTGGGAAGACGAAGAAGAACATCAGGACGGTCATCGCGTTCCCGCCCGTCCAGCCGAAGAAGTTGCGCCAGGACTGGAGCGCCGACCGCTCGTCATAGTCACGCGTGAGTTCGGGCGCGAGGGCGGCGTTGGGCGTTTCGAAGAAGGTAAGCGCGGCGCGGGTGAGTATCGCGAAGGTGAGCAGATACCAGAACAGCACCTGATGGTCCCAGCCCTGTGGCGGCGTCCACAGCAGGAAGAAACATACGGCGATGGGTATCGCCGAGGCATACATGAAGGGATGTCGCCGGCCCCATTTCGAATGGAAATTGTCGGACCAGTAGCCGACGATCGGATCGAGGATCGCGTCGAGCACCAGTGCGAGCGTCAGCGCCAGGCCGACCAGCGGCGCCGGCACGCCGACAATCTGCGTGTAGAACATCAGCAGGAATATCTGCAGGCCGGCATCCTTGATGCCAAAGGCTGCCGAGCCGAGGCCGTAGGTCAGCCTCGTGCCGAGCGAAGTTGAGCGTGTTGCGATCACCGCCTCCCGGCCTGCCCCGAACGTAAGCTAGGCGTGCGTGCGGCGCAGCAACAAGCGGCGCCGCGACGTAAAGCCGGAAATATTTAAAGCGGTGACCTAACCCTGGAAACGGCCGTTTTTATTGAAGCCACGCGGCGGGAGACGCCCGGACTGGGCGCGTTTGCCGACCCAATCCTTCCAGTCATCGGCAGACTGCTGACGACCGCCGGAGTCGACCCACGAGAAGCCATCGGCCTTGTTGAAGGTCTTGAGGTCGGCGAGGCCGCCATCCTTGAAGGCCTGGATCTTCACGCCCTTGCCGCGCACCATTTCCGGCAGCTCGTCGGTCTTGAAGATCACCATCTTGCGGTTGATGCCAATGGATGCGGTCATGTCGCCGGCAATCTTCACGCAGGCGGCGAGCGCTTCCTTGGGGCCGACGTTCAGGATGATCTTGCCCTTGCGCGTGGACGAGACGAGTTCCGTGTCGAGAACGATGAAGCCATAACCCTTGGTCGAAGCGACGATGCGGCGGCCCTTTGCTTCCGGCACCAGCATCGAGACGATCGTCTCGGACTCCGGCACTTCGAGGTTGAGACGGATGGGCTCGCCATGGCCACGGCCGCCGGGCAGCTTGTCGGCCCCGATGGTGAAGGCGCGGCCGCCGGAGGCCATCAGGATCACCTTGTCGGTGGTCTGGCATTCCAGCGAGAGCGCGATCTCGTCGCCTTCCTTGAACTTGAGATCGTCGAGTTTCTGGTTGTGACCCCTGAGCGCGCGGATCCAGCCCTTCTCCGAGAGAACGACCGTGACCGGTTCCTTGACGATGAGGGCTTCGAGCGCTGCTTCGGTGTCGATCTCCACCGCTTCGCCCCACTTCGAGCGGCGCTGGCCGAGCTTCTTGGCGGGGTCGAAGATTTCGCGCGCGGCTTTCAGCTGGCGCTTCACTTCGGTCCACTGGCGGTTGGTCGATCCGAGCAGCGCCTCGATCTCGCGTTTCTCTTCCGACAGTTCCTTGTGCTCGCGCTTGATCTCGATCTCTTCGAGCTTGCGCAACGCACGCAGGCGCATGTTGAGGATGGCTTCGACCTGGATCTCGCTCAGGCGGAAGCGCTTCATCAGCACGGACTTCGGATCGTCCTCGTAGCGGATGATCCGGATGACTTCGTCGATATTGAGGTAGGCCTTGAGCAGGCCGTCCAGCACTTCGAGGCGGTGTTCGATCTTGCCGAGGCGATGCTTCGCCCTGCGCACGATCACCTCACGGCGGTGATCGAGATAGCAGTTCAGCATGTCGCGCAGGCCCATGACCTTGGGCACGCCATGGTCGAGCACGTTCATGTTGACCGGGAAGCGCGTCTCCAGCTCGCACTGGCGGAACAGGCTTGCCATGAAGACTTCGGCATCGACTGCGCGCGACTTGGGCGTGAGGACGATGCGGACATCCTCGGTCGACTCGTCCATCGCGTCTTCGAGCAGCGGCGCCTTCTTGGTCTCGATCAGTTCGGCCAGGCGCTCCATCAGCTTGGATTTCTGCACCTGGTACGGAATCTCGGTGATGATCACGCGCCACATGCCGCGGCCGAGATCTTCCTTGGTCCATTTCGCCCGCACGCGGACGCCACCGCGACCGGTCGCATAGACTTCGCGGAGGCCTTCCTTCGTCTCCACGATCACGCCGCCGGTCGGGAAATCCGGACGCGGGATGATCTTCATCAGGTCGTCGACCGTCGCCTTGGGATGGTCGAGCAGATGGATCGCGGCGTCGATGCACTCGGACGGATTGTGCGGCGGGATCGACGTGGCCATGCCGACCGCGATGCCCGACGATCCGTTGACCAGCAGGTTCGGGAAACCGGCGGCGAGAACCACCGGCTCCTTGTGCGTGCCGTCGTATGTTTCCTTGAAGTCTACCGCGTCGTCGTCGAGGCCTTCGAGCAACAGCATCGCCGCCGGGGTGAGCTTCGCCTCGGTGTAGCGGAAGGCGGCAGGCGCATCGCCGTCGATGTTGCCGAAGTTGCCCTGCCCGTCGACCAGCGGCGCGCGCGTCGCGAAGTCCTGAGCCAGACGCACCATGGCGTCGTAGATCGATTGATCGCCGTGCGGGTGGTATTTACCGATGACTTCACCGACCACGGTGGCGGACTTGCGGTGACCGCCGGTCGGGTTCAGCCCGAGCTGGGCCATCGAATAGAGGACGCGGCGGTGAACCGGCTTCAGGCCGTCGCGAACATCCGGCAGCGCACGGGAGGTGATCGTGGACAAGGCATACGCGAGATAGCGCTTCGACAGCGCCTCGTTCATCGGTTCGTCGATGATCTCGCCGCCATTGTCTGGCGGATCGATGGTCGTGTTCCTGGCCATAAGCCCCTCGAATCAATCCGGTGAAAGTCGCCCTGACCGTTCCAGACGGTCAATCATCAGGTAGCGGGCGTCCGGTACTGGCTTGTTAAGATCGGCGAAAAGCCGCTCCGCAAGAAAGTGTCCCGTCAGGCGAAATCCGGCGTGGATATCCACAGGCGTCGCCGCGGCCGTGTTGTCGACCAGGAAGCGCGGCAGCGGCAAGAGGCGGTCGAGATACTCCCCTGCTTCCGATCCGCGCACCGCCCGGCCGGATTTGGGGCTCACATGGGTCAGACCATCATTGGCCCCTGAGAGCGCGCAGCTCGACAGGTCGAGGCCATAACCGAGCATCGAGAGCAGGCCGAGTTCCCAGCGGACGAAGAGCGCCGGCCAGACATCGTCGTGCGTGAGCATGTCGAGAACCGTTTCGGCGGCGTCATAGAGAGCGGGCTTTGCCTCGCCTTCCGGCAGCGCGGCGGCCAGCAGTTCGGCGAGCGCCGACAAGCCCGCGAGCGCTTCCGCGTCCGCCATGTGAACTGCAGCGCGCTCGCTTTCGGTCTCGGCGGTGAAGAAGCCAAGGCTGTCGTCGACGCGCGCCTTCCAGGTAACGAGCAGCGTATTGCCGGGCTGCATGGGCGCGCGCTTCTTCTGGCTGGCGCCGCCATGGATCATGCCACGACGCCGGCCTTTCTCGCGCGAAAAGACCTCAAGGATCGCCCCGGTCTCTCCGAAACGCCTCAGCCCCAGCGATATCGCCCGGTCGCTCCACTCAGCCATCCGCTGGGCATAGGCGCATCGGTGGAGAAGGCAACCACCCCCGGGCTGTTGACGGCGCGATCCTCCTGTCCCACATCGCGGACAAGCGAGGACGACCTCCCCCACTCTGGGCGATCATTCGGGACGGCCCGACGTCGAAGGAGGGCCGCATGGCCTGGGTGTATCTCGGAATTGCAGGACTGCTGGAAGTCCTGTGGGCCTACATGCTGAAAGTGTCGGACAACCTGTCGAAGCCGGTCGAGGCGACGGTCGCTGTCGTTGCCATGATCGCGAGCTTCGTCGTGCTGTCGATGGCGATGAAGTCGCTGCCGCTGGGCACGGCCTACACGATCTGGACCGGCATCGGCGCGGTAGGCGCCTTCCTGATCGGCATCATCGTTCTCGGCGAGGCCGCGACGGCGATGCGCGTGGGGTCGGCGGCGCTCATTCTCGTGGGCATCATCGGCCTGAAGCTGGCGTCGGACGCCTAGACCAGTTCCGACCGGTAATAGGCGTCGACGATCCTGTAACATTCGCAGGCCATGCGTTCGAGGCCGGCGCGGTCCACGATCGTCAATCGTCCGCGTGCGTACTGGATGAGTCCCGCCTTCTGCAACGTGCCGGCTGCGATCGTCACGCCAGGCCGCGTGACGCCGAGCATCAGCGAGATCAGTTCGTGCGTCAGGTTCAACGTGTCCCCGTCCGTGCGGTCGTGGACCATGAGCAGCCAGCGTGAAAGGCGCTGTACGACTTCATGCGCGCCGTTGCAGGCTGCGGTCTGCGAAACCTGCGTGTGCAGCGCGTTGGCGAAGCCATTGAGCGCCCGGCGAAGCGGTTGCGATTGTTCCATCAGGACACGCAACGCCGTGGACTCCACGCGGAAGGCGAGACCGTCGCTCTGCGCCATGATCTCGGATGTCAGCGTGTTCGCGCCCAGTGCGGCGTGAACGCCGGCGGCGCCCTCTCGCCCCACATGGCCGACCTCGATGCGCCCTCCCTGTTCCAGCGGCGCCAGAAGCGAGATGATGCCTGTCTCGACGAAGTAGATCGATTTCGCAGGTTCGGATGCGCGTTGCAGGATGTCGCCGGACACCAGGTTGGTGCGCTCAAGCGAGCCGCGAAGAATCGCGAAATCGCCGGCCGGAAGGGCGGCAAGTATCGCGTTCCTTATGTCTAGCTGCTTAGAAATGGGCATGCCTTGGCCCCGCAATATGACGGGGAGCGCAAGCCTCTCTCGGCCGGACGTCGCCAAAGGGTCGTTGTCCGATACTGGAATATATAGGGCGCTTGGCGGTCCCGGGGCGCCGGTCGAGCAGTTGCAATGAAAGGGCCTTCATAAAATCGAACGCCGCCATGGCGTCCGCACCGGAATTCGCTGCGGGACCGAATCCCGCCCCCAAGGCAATCGTGGGGTCTTGCCGGTGAAACTGTCTGTTCGGCGCCTTACACAGCGGGCTGCGCCGTCGACGTAGTGGCGTATTCGCGCAACGTGTCGCTCAATCGACCGGAAGAGCCGCATCGAGCGCGGCCGCGAACGCGTGCGGCGTGAAGGGCTTGGGCAGAAGCGCGAGACCTTCGAATGCGGGATCCTTTATCCACAGCGCCTCATGCAGGAGCGCGGAACTCACGATCAGGGGCGGCGGTGGATAACCGAAGCCTCCGATGCGGACGATCCGGAGAAGCTGCAATACATCCAGCCCACCGAGATCTATCTCCGTGACGATGAGGTCGATTGCGTAGTCGGAGGATAACCGCAGCGCCGCCATTCCGTCAGCAGCTTGCAGACTGTCGAAACCCGATGCGCCAAGGAGAGCTTCAATCTGGCGCCGCGCCGCCTGATCCGGATCCACGATCAGCGCGCACATCAGGTTCATGTCTGTGGCGAGGCCACGAGGAACCGGTTGGGCCTGTCTGCTGTCTGGATATACCGTCGCATTCCCCCGCCATGAGCAGTTCAAGGTTCGGAGAGAGCGTGTTTGGCGAAAGCGCGCAGGTCTGTTCGAAAGCATACGGTAAAATCGATTTTCGGACGCTGCAGCGCGGCAAGAATTCCGCGCAATGAAACAGGCGGCGAATCGCTTCGCCGCCTGCGCCGCTGAACTGATCATGGATCAGTGTTTCTGGTAATCGAGCTCCATCGCGCCGACTGCGGCGGTGAGGCTGAGGCCGGTATTGCCTTCGACGCTCAGCGGCTGAAGCGTGACCGACTTGTCGAGGCCGCCGATCATCACATTGAGGTTGCCGCCGACGACGGCCGTCGCGCCAGCTGTGGCTCCGGCGTATTTGCCCTCCAGCGCGTCAGGCTGCATGTCGCTCGACGGAGCGATGACGGTCCATACGAGCACGCCGGCGTTAGTGTAGCCGACATCGATACCGAGTTTCGTGATGTCGCCGGTGTAGTGCGAGACCTGGTTCGTCGTCGCGGACTTGAACACGCAGCTCAGGTCTTTCTGCGATCCAAGCACATAGCCCCACCCTGCTTCGACATCGCAGGTGAGCGTGCCTACCTTGACGCCAGCGGCGTGCGCCGGCGCTGTCGCGAGCATCGCCGCGCTCATTGCGGCAGCTATCGTCGCAATCTTCTTGATCGGCATATGGGTACTCCTTGCTATCCCGCATCCGCTCACGCGAATGCATTCGAGAAACTGGCCGGGACCTGCCGACAGGTTCCAACCGCTCGGGGAGGCAACGTGCGTTAAGCAGACCCCGTTCCGTTCATGAGCACATGGTAAGGAGTTCCGCCAACGCGCAGAGCTGCGAATGGATCGGGGCCGCGAAGAGGCGACTCAATCAGGACGGGAGCGCACGCAGGACATATTCGATCTTCGAGCCTTGCGTGGTGAAGGCGCATTTCACCCAGCGGCCCTGCGCGTCGTACCAGAAGCTCGCATCGATCTCGCTGTCGACATCGTAGCGGCGCGCCTGCACGGAGCCTCGCTTGATCTTCACCGTCTCGATGCCGCGATCCTTCACCGTGATCGGCAGCATCTCGCCGGTCTCGGTCGAGAACATCTTCGTCTGCTTCATTTCCTCCTCGTTCCAGTGGGTCGAGGGAATGACGAGGCCCGCGAGCAGGCCCTTGAACTTCTCGCCTTCGACCTTCATCCCGCCTTCCGCGGATTGCGCCTTCAGCGTCTTCCACTTGCCTTCGTTCTTGGTGCGCGATCCCACCCAGGTCAGCCTGCCGCCGACATAGCGTTCGGTGACGTCATGGACGTAGTCGAAGAAGTTGATGGGCCCGAAGTCGACGCGCAGCTCGACATCGGTTTCGACGGTCAGCGAGTCGCCGCTGCGCGTGAATGCGAGAATGTGGGTTCCAAAGGCGCCGCCATCGCGCAGCACGTCGAACTCGAGGCGGGCGCCGTCAGCGGGCTGCCAGGTCTGGGCGGAAGCGGGCGCCGCGGACAGGATAAGTGCGGCGAAGGCTGCTGCAAGACGCGCCGATCCTCCCGGTTTGTTGTCTTGGGGGCCGCCGAAGAGCCTCATCCCGTGTCCTTTCACGTGTTTACAGGCGATACGCGAGGCAATTCCCTCCGGATCATGGGGCTTCAAGGTTGATCGGCAGGCGCAATCTTCCTAGGTCATAGAGCGCGCCCGGATACCTCCCGGGACAAGGGGAATTCATGCGGACCTACGGCAACGTCATCGAAGCAATCGGCCGGACGCCGCTCATCAAGCTGCGGAAGGCGTCGGAACTGACGGGCGCCAACATCTACGGCAAGGCGGAGTTCCTGAATCCCGGCCAGTCGGTGAAGGACCGCGCTGCGCTGGGCATGATCCGCGAAGCCGAAAAATCCGGAAAGTTGAAGCCGGGCGGCGTGATCGTTGAGGGAACTGCTGGAAACACGGGCATCGGTCTCGCCGTTGTCGGCAACGCCCTTGGCTATCGCACCGTCATCGTGATGCCGCGCACACAAAGCCAGGAGAAGAAGGACGCGGTCCGTTCGCTGGGGGCCAAGCTCGTCGAAGTTGATGCGGTGCCGTACGCCAACCCCAACCACTACGTGAAATACTCACAGCGCCTCGCCGAAGAGATGGCGAAGACCGAGCCCAAGGGCGCGGTCTGGGCCAACCAGTTCGACAACGTGGCCAACCGCAACGCGCACTACGAAACGACCGGACCGGAAATCTGGGAACAGACCGGCGGCAAGGTCGACGGCTTCATCTGCTCGGTCGGTTCGGGCGGAACGCTTGGCGGGGTGTCCATGGCGCTCAAGGAGCGCAGCAAGAAGGTTCAGATCGGCCTCGCCGATCCGGGCGGCGCTTCCCTCTTCTCTTATTACAAGACCGGAGAGCTGAAGGCTGAAGGCACGTCTGTCACCGAAGGCATCGGCCAGTCGCGCATCACGGCGAACCTTCAGGGCGTCGATGTCGATGACGCCTGGCGCATCGACGATGCCGACGCGCTCCGCGTTCTGTTTGACCTTACGAGGAATGAGGGCATGTGCCTCGGCGGCTCATCAGGCATCAATGTGATGGGCGCGATCGAACTGGCGAAGAAGCTCGGGCCGGGATCGACCGTCGTCACGGTGCTTTGCGATTACGGCAATCGCTATCTGTCGAAACTCTACAACGGCGCCTTCCTCAAGGAGAAAGGCCTGCCGGTTCCGGATTGGTATGAAGGCTAGGCCTCAGCCCAGCAGGCGGGTCGCCAGATAGTAGATGCCGGCCCAGAACGCCCCGCAGAACAGCACTACCCCAAGCGTTACCTTCCACGCCGCCCACTTGGGCTCGTCCGCATACGGATCAGGCGCTTCGTCGAAATCGATGTGGAGAGGCTCACGCGCCCGCGAGTCATCCGTTTCGCTGGAGCGATTTACCGGTGTTGTCCAACCTCTGCGGGTCGTGCCCAAATTTCCTCCGGGCGGAATGGCGGATGCGTGATTCATTTCGCTCTTCAGACTAACGCCTGACCTTTGCGTCTGCCCCTTAATAATCCTTCAATCGCGGGCGCGGCATCGGCTGGAAATGACAGGAAATTCACGCAACTAGCGTCACGCTCCAACCACGCGCACTTGTGGATAGAAACGCTGCGCTGCCGAAACGGGTTCCGTTTCGACTAACCAAAATTAGCTTAGGTGATTGCTAGTAGGCGCCGAGGCCCAGCAGGACGACCGGAACGGCCATGAACAGGATCTTGAGGTCCTGCCAGATCGACCAAGTCTTCACGTACTGGACGTCGTACGCGATGCGCTCCGGGTAGGTCAGCTTGTTGCGGCCTTTCACCTGCCACAGGCCCAGTACGCCGGGGCGCACGGCCGTATAGTAGGGATAGTCCGCTCCGTAGCGGTGGATTTCGCCCGACGTGACCGGACGGGGGCCGATCACCGACATCTCGCCGCGAACGATGTTCAGCAGCTGGGGAAGCTCATCCAGGCTGCTTTTACGCAGGAAACGGCCCAGCAGCGTCACGCGCGGGTCATTCTTGAGCTTCTGGAATTCAGCCCATTCGGCAGCAGCCGCGGGATCGTTGGCAAGCACCTGCTCGAGACGCGCCGGGGCGTCCACGCGCATCGTGCGGAATTTGTAGACGGTGAACGTGCGGCCATCGCGACCGACGCGCAGCTGGCTGAAAAGCGCAGGACCCGGGTCGAAGATCTTGAGGGCGCCGTAGATGACAAGCAGCAGGGGCGCGGCGAGCGTCAGCACCATGAACGACAGGACCAAGTCCATCGCTCGCTTCAGGGCACTCGAATTAATCTGATAAATCGCGCCTGCGGGAGCCGTACCGCTCCAGGAGCCGAACCGGCCGGCCTCAACGCCGCTACCATTCTTCATAGCCACACACCCTAGCCCGGCCCCAGAACCGGACACCCACCAGTACGCAATCCCCGGACCAACTCGCGTTGGCCGGACTCCGTCTCAAAACCCTTCCTCCAAGGGTCGACAGATTCGTGCTGCGTCTGTCCGGACTGCCTGCATCATCCCCAACAGGCGAGTTGTCCGGCCCCACCTCCCGAATCAGGAGAAGTAACAGCCCGTTAACGAACAGAACGCCCTTACTGCACCGCAAACAACCCCCTTCGCCCAGTGCGCGAGTAGAAATTGCAGTATTCATTTCAGTGGTTTTGGAAACGGAACGTGTCTCCTAGCGGGACACCGATGTCATCGTTTTGTTGCATCGCACAAAGAGTAAAATCCCCCCTCCCTACGTAGGGGAAACGTGACACGTCGCCCGGCCTGACGCGGCTTCCCCGGGTTCGGAAATCTCTCCGGAGCATTACCTTGCCCCTCCCGACAGCTCTGGCTAGTTGAACCCCTGACACATCCTCAAGCCAATGGAGTCGGCGCCACAATGGTCGCCCGTTTCAAGCCGGAGAAACCGATTGTCTCCGCTGACTGGCTGAGGTCGCATCTCAACGCCCCCGACGTGCGCGTGCTCGACTGCACCTACTTCATGCCGGGCTCGCCGCAGACCGGGAAGCAGGCCTATGACGCGCACCACATTCCCGGTGCGCGTTTCTTCGACATCGACGATGTCGCTGACACCACGTCTTCCCTGCCCCACATGCTGCCAGCGCCGGAGAAGTTCTCCTCACGCGTCCGCAAGCTCGGCCTTGGCGATGGTCATCGCGTGATCTGTTACGACCAGAACGGCTTCCTCGCTTCCGCGCGTGTGTGGTGGACATTCCGCGTGATGGGTCATGGCGATGTCGCCGTGCTCGATGGCGGCTTCAACGCCTGGCGCGCCGCCGGCGGCGCCATCGAGGATCTTCCGCCGCACTTCCATGCTGATCGTCACTTCACTGCGCGTCCGCGCCGCGATCTCGTGCGCGACATCGAGCAGGTGAAGTCCGTACTCGACACGAAATCTGCCCAGGTCGTCGATGCCCGTTCCGCAGGCCGCTTCCGCGGTGAGCTGGACGAACCACGCCCGGGCCTGCGCAAGGGCCACATGCCGGGTTCGCTCAACGTGCCGTTCGGCGAAGTGATCGCGCCTGATGGCCGGATGAAATCCGAAGACGAGATCAAGGCCGTGTTCGCGAAGGCCGGCGTCGATCTGTCGAAACCGATCGTGAATTCCTGCGGCTCCGGCGTAACCGCGTCCATCCTCGCACTCGCGCAATCGATCGCAGGACATGACGATGGCGCCGTCTACGACGCGTCGTGGAGCGAATGGGGCAAGCCCGAGAGCGGCGCGCCTGTCGGAACGGGCTGAGCCATGGCGGCGGGCTCGGACAAGAGTGGCAAGAACAAGCGCAAGCTGGGCACGCGCCTCACTCACGCCGGCCGCGACCGCAAGCTGACTCAGGGCGGCGTGAACCCGGTCGTCCAGCGCGCCTCCACCGTCATCGTCGAGAGTGCGAGCAAGCTGTTCGAGCCGGGCGGCTGGACCTATGGCCGCCACGGCACCGCGACGCACGAAGCGCTGAAACAGGCGCTCGTCGAGATCGAAGGCGCAGAGCATTGCGCACTCGTCGCGTCAGGCCTTCTCGCCTGCACCGTTCCATTTCTCGCCTTCGCCGAAGCCGGCAGCCACGTGCTCGTTGGCGACAATGTCTACGGCCCAACGCGCCGCTGGTGCGATCGCACGATGAGCCGCTGGGGCTGCGAGACGGAATATTACGATCCGACCATCGGCGCGGGGATCGCGAAGCTGATCCGTCCCAACACGAAGATGATCTTCGCCGAGAGCCCCGGCTCGATGACGTTCGAGGTGATGGATGCTCCGGCGATCGCAGCAGTCGCAAGGCCGCGCAACATCGTCACCGTCATGGACAACACCTGGAGCGGCGGTGTTTTCTACAAGCCGCTCGATCTCGGCTTTGACATCTCCGTGCAGGCCAACACCAAGTATGTCAGCGGCGGCGCCGATGCGCTCAACGGTGCGATCTTCACGAACCGCGAAGCGCTGATCTCGCGCCTGAAGGAAACGATCGCCGACCTCGGCATCAATGTCGCGCCGGACGATGCCTACGCAGTCCTGCGCGGCGCACGATCGCTGGCGACACGGATGCAGCAGCATCAGGCCTCCGCTCTCGAGATCGCGCGCTGGCTGAAGACGCACCCGTCGATCCAGCGCGTGCTTCATCCTGCGCTTGAAGATGATCCGGGCCACGCCCTGTGGAAGCGCGACTTCACTGGCTCCTCAGGTCTCTTCGGCATCGTGCTCAAACCGTCGCCGACGAAACAGGTTCACGCCTTTCTCGACGCGCTTGAACTCTTCGGTCTCGGCTTTTCGTATGGCGGCTTTGAGAGCCTGGCGATCCACTGCGACCCGCAGCTCAAGCGCACGGCCGTGAAGCCTGCCTATGGCGGCCCGCTGATCCGTCTCAGCGCTGGCCTGGAGGATCCGTCCGACCTGATCGCTGATCTCGACCAGGCGCTGAAACAGCTGGGCTGAAAAAGAAGAACGCCCCGCACCCGAAGGTACGGAGCGCTCCCTTTGCCCCTCAGCAACTTGTCTATTCGTGATAATACTTCGCGTACGCCTTGTAGTTGGCGCTGGTGTAGCCGGTGTGCGCGCGCTTGCGCAGGTCCACGAAGGTGAGCACGACGCCGGCGACGTTGGCGTGGAAGTCGCGCAGGATCTTCATCGTCTCGCGCAGCGTGCCGCGGCCGGTCTTGCGCCAGCGCGTCGCCACAACAACCTGGTCGACCTTCGAGGTCACCACGCGGGTTTCCGCCATCAGCAGGATCGGGCCCGTGTCGATGATGATCAGGTCATAGGACTGCTGCAGCATGTTGAGCAGGGCATCGAAAGCGCGGCTGCCGAACACATCGCGAGGCGTGTGCTTGCGATCCGAAAGCGGCAGGATGTGCAGGCCCGTCTGATCGTCGGTCTGCACGGCGTCAGCCAGGCGCGCCTCGCCGAACAGGTATTCGAGCAGGCCCGCGTCCGACTTGACGCCGGACACTTCGGTCAGCTGGCGCAGACGGATGTCGCCGTCGATCACGATGGTCTTCGTGCCCGACATGGCGGCCATGCGGCCCAGGCAATAGGTCATGCTCGTCTTGCCTTCACTCGGCAGCGAGGAGACGACGGCCACGGTCTTCGCAGCCTTGTCGATGTCGGCGAACATGATCGAGGCGCGCAGGTGCCGGAACGCTTCGGCGAAGCCCGAGTGCGGCTTCTCGACGAGATAGTCGGCAGGCTTGATCTTCGACTTCGTGAAGTTGCCGGCGGCCGGCAGCAGCGGGATCTGGCCGATATACGGCGCACCGGCGACCTGCTCGACCTCTTCAGGCGAGGACACGTAGTTGTCGAGCAGCTCCATGACGAGGCCGACGAAGGCAGCCAGCGCCAGGCCCAGCATGAAGCCGAGCGCAAGATTGAGCATCGTGTTCGGGGAGCTTGGCCCAAGCGGCGTCGGAGCATAGCTGTCGATCACGGCGTCCGCCGCGGTGATGCCTTCCAGTTCGCCGGTTTCCTTGAAGCGGCTGTTGAACTCGTCGAACAGCGCGCGCGTGGCTTCCGCATCGCGCTCAAGCGCGGATTGCTCGACGCCGGCGCGGTTGTTCGCTGCGAGCTCGCCTTTCGAGCGGTTCATGCTGCCCTGAAGGCTGTTGACGCGTTCGCGGGCGATGATCACTTCCTGGCCAAGCGAGGATGCGATGCGCTGCAGTTCGGCGCCGATCTGACGCTCGTTGTCCTGCTCTTCCGCCATCACCTTCTGGTATTCAGGGTGCTTCTCGCCGTATTTGCGGATGACGTCGGCCTTGCGGGCGGATAGCGCGGTCTGCTGGGCGCGCAGCTGGTTGATCGCCTGCGAGCTCTGGGCTTCCGCGATGGTGTCGATGCCGCCGCCGGCGCGCATCTGCTTGTCGAGGTTCTGCAGGCGCGCGTTCTTGGTGGCGTATTCGGCCTGCGCCTGCGTCAGCTGGGCGTTGATCTCGCGGATCGTCTGTTCGGTCAGCGTGCTGTCGCCCGAGCGCAGCAGGCCGCTGGCGGCGCGGTGCGCCTCAACCTTGCTCTCGGCGTCGCGCAGTTCCTCGCGCAGGATCGAGAGGCGGTCGTTCAGCCATTCCTGGGCGCGGCGGGTCGCTTCGAACTTGGTTTCGAGCTGGTTCTCGAGATAGGCCTCGGACAGCGTGTTGGCGAGCGTCGCCGCCATCTTCGCATTGCCGCTGCGCGCACTGATCTCGATGATGTAGGTCGAGCCGAGGCGGGCGACGCTGATGGAGCTGCGCACGGAGTCGACAACCTGGTCCGTCAGGGCCTTCTCGGCCTCGATCGCTTCAGGCGATCCGGGGGCCGGCGGCGGCGGGACAACTTCGGTCTTCGAGCCGAACGGCATCAGCCCCTTGATGAAGGACTTCACCTGGTCGATGCGCTGGCTCATCTCGCTCGGCTTGCGCAGGGCGGCGTTGTAATCGGGGTTCTTTGTCAGGTCGAGGCGCTGGACGACCTTGCCGATCAGAGAGCGGCTGCGCAGCACTTCCGCTTCGGTGTCGATCACGGCCGTGTTGGCGGGCATGCCCGAGAGAACGGCGCCGATGTCGACGACCTTCTCGTTGCGCATGTTGACGATCACGCGCGAGGTCGCGGTGTAGGACGGTTTCAGCTGGAAGGAGTAAAGCGCGACAGCAGCGAAGGCCAGGACGAACACAGCCGCCATCAGGCTGAGGCGGCGCCGCACAGCGCGGATCACGCGCTGCACGGAGATCACGTTTTCAGCTTCGGCCGCGACCGGAGGAGGCATGGGCGCCCCGCCTCGCGGATAGCCCGTCGCTACGTCCAGGGGATAGACCTTGTTCAACGGACTTCTCCAGTTGGGTTCGTATCGCGGCCGTCTTCGCGCGGCCTACGGGAAGACCCTGATCGACGCACTGAACACGTTCACATCGAGATCTTGCGGTGTCGTGCCCGAGGTCTCGCGAGAATTCAGGCGATAGCCGAGGTCGAGGTGGGCGTGCTTGTTGAGCTTATACACGACGCCAGCCCGCACTTCACGCGTTTCATCGGAACGCTGGAAGCCCGGGAAGGCGGTCGACGGTTCGTAATCCGAGTCGCCGAAGCCGAACTGACCGTACAACAGCAGGTTGCGGAACAGTTCGTGATCCGCGCGCACGGAGAACCGGCGGTATTCAGCCGAGGTGGACTGCAGGATGCCGGGGTCCTGGATGCCCGCGCTGCCCGAGAAGGACACGGTGGTCAGCTGCGTCGGGAACCATTGCACGAAGGCGTTCAGGCTGAGACCGTCGGTGTCGGGCTCGGTGGGGGAGTCCTTTTCATTCTTCACGCTACCGACGGAAACCTCGCCGGAGAACGGAGCAGCAAGCTCGAAGTTCACCCCGGCCTGGATCGACGTCTGCTTGGCGTCGCGATTGGCGGCCGAGTCATAGCTGGAGTCGGTCTGACGGGCCTGCACGAAGAGGGCGAGGTCCGGTGAAACGGCATACGAAGCCCTGGCGCGAACGTAGGTGTCGGTCACATCGCGATAGTTGAAGAACGACTGATAGTCGTTCTCACGCGTGCCGACGCCGACTTCGAGCTGCACGCGATCGGTGCGGTAGGTGCCGGAGAGGTCAGCGCCGAGAAAATCGTTCTGCGCGGGTTCGGGAGCGTTCTGGCTCGCCGGCTCGAAGCGTTGTTCGGTGTCGTGACCGCCATCGAGGCTCAGATTGACGCGGAAATCGCGCACCACATCGAGGCGGCCGCGCAGATACGCGTTGTAGTCGGTGGTCGTTTCGCTGTCGAAGTCCTTGTACTCGGCGTGGTCAACCACGAGACCGGCCGTGAGCGAGTGAACCGACCAGTTGGAGCGCGCCTCAACCGCCGGGCGGATGCGGAAGATGATGTCGTCCTGCTCGTTGATCGGCTGGTAGAAGACGTTGTCGTTGGTTTCGACGGTGGCCGTCAGGCTCGAGATGACGTCGAAAGACCCGGCGTGGATCACCTCCGGGTCATATTCCGGCTGCTGACGTTCCGCCACCGGCGTGTACCGGCCCCGCAGGAACGGGTTGTCCTGAGCGGACGCGACCGGCGCGATCACGGCGGCCAGGGCCGACGTCGCCAGGAGGTGCTTCATTCCGATCTTCATTGGCTTTCACCTTTTGTGGGCCGATCCGTTTCATTACGCGGGTAGCAAGATCGGGGCCGGAGACCGGCGCCCCTCGCTTGCTGGTTGAATCAACTGATCCCCTCCGAGACCAAGTGAAGCTGTTCCAGCACGCGACAAGTTACGCGCGTTTACTGACTTCCGGACCGTCCATCCGTCATGTTTCGGGGCGGCGGTCCCACTTCGAATTTCAGCTGTCCGGCCTTGCTGTTCGCGTCAGCCAGCGTCTGGGCGATGACCGCCTGGCTCTGCGCAGCCGCCGGGTCGGGCGCCGCCAGCTGGGGCAACGCGGGGCTGGCCGCGAGTTCCGTCGCGGCATCGCGTATGGGAGCGCAGCGCTGGGCATCGGCCGCGACAAGGTTAAGCGCCGCGAGAACGGCGTCGGCCGGCATCGTCAACTTGCGGACGTTTGCCTCGATATCCCCGCGGGCATAGGCCGACGAACACCGTACGCCGTTGGTCAGCGCGATCGTCGGATCGGGTTCCTGGGCAAGGACGGATGGGGCGGCGATCAGCAAAGCGGCCAGCGTGGCAGGGGCGGCGACACGCGCCATGCGCCCGCCAAGCCTTGGGCGTTTACCGCCAGACAGGCGTATTTGGGTCAACACTGCTCACCCGTCAGCATACAAATTAACCAAGCGCTCGCTTGGTGCGGTAGTCCTAGAAGAAGCGTTCCTTGATCCGGATCGTGTCGCCAGGGCGGACGGCGGTCGTCGGCGTCAGTTCGACTTCGCGCTCGTTGGGGCTGTCCGAACTCTTGATCAGGATCTTGTTGCGGTCGGCGCGGTAGGTGAAGTCGCCGGCGCTGGCGATGGCGTTCATCACCGTGAGGCCCGACGAGAACGGATATTCGCCGGGACGGTTAACTTCGCCGAGGATGTAGTACGGGCGGCCCTTCACGAGTTCAACGGTGACCCGCGGGTCGCGCAGCCAGCCATCCCTGTACTTGGACTCGATCAGGCGGCCCGTATCATCAAGCGTTAGGTTGGCGACGGTGACGGCGCCGACCAGCGACATCGCAACAGCGCCCTGCCCGTCGACGACGAAGCTGCCGGACAGATCCTTCTCTCCAAAGATCGTGATCTTCACCTCGTCGCCGGAGCCAAGCCGGTAACCGGTCAGCCCGGAACTGGCCGCGGCCTGTTCCTGCGCGTTGCCCATCTCGGGCCCGGTGCCGCATCCGGCCAGAACCAGAGCGCCCAGGCTGAAGAACGCCACCGCGGCCTTCTTGAGCAAATTCATCAATAGCCTCCCAACTAACCCTTGGCGGACACGGGCTCCGCGCGCGGTCCGGTTGAAATGAATTCGACGCCGTCACGTTCGAACCGCGCAGCGGTGAGCTTCCCGCTCAGATAGGCGCCGGTATCGAGACCAATACGCCGTGAATCACGATGCGGCGCGGACGCAGGTGTGTGGCCATGAACGATGACAGCCCCCAGCGGACGGCGATCGGCGAGAAATTCCTCACGGATCCAGAGCAGATCGTATTCGCTCTGCTCGTCCAGCGGAACACCCGGGCGCACGCCGGCGTGGACGAAAACGTAGTCGCCGATGCGGACGCTGAGGTCGAGATGGTTAAGGAAATCGAGGTGCTCGGACGGCAGGACCGCGTTGAGCTCGTCAGAGGCCTGCTGCCACTGGTCGCGTGACGTGCGCGTGCGCGGCGGTCGGATACCGTACGAAACCAGCGTCTCGATGCCGCCGAATTCAGCCCAGCGCGGCCCGATGGTCGGATCGGTGAGGAACTGGAGCATCGCGGCTTCGTGGTTCCCTTTCAGGAAATAAGTCTCGAATGGGGACAGCATATCGCCCAGGAGGATGTCGATCACGTCCTTCGACTGGAAGCCGCGGTCGATGTAATCGCCCAGGAAAACGAGGATCGGACGCCCCTCGAAGCCGCCGCGGTCAACGTCCGCCCGAAGGTCCTCCAGCAGCTTGACGAGCAGGTCGGCGCGGCCATGGATATCGCCAACAGCATAGACCCGCCGGCCCGGCGGCACCTTGGCAGAAGGCCCTGAAAACTGGACATTTTTGGTTAGCGACGGCGCTTCACGGCGTCCGAACAGGCGCGCGAGCCCCCGGCCGACAGCCCCAAGGGCGCCGCCCGTCGCGCGAGCGACGCCGGTAACCATCGAAACGATCCGCAGGGGCGGAGAAGACAACCCGAACTCCCGTACCAGCCCGGCCTTGGTAAAAGGCGATGACACACCGTTACGCAACAGGCGAGCCAACCTGCCAGTATCTCCCGGCAAGGGCGATACCGGCAGCCCCGGAAGTGCAGTCTCGGGGCACACGGAATTCATCTGCCGAGTGTGCAAGTGCGTGCTCCCTCGGCAAAAGCTGTTCAACCCCCGCGTGCATGGTTAATGCAGTTGCAGAACGTCCTGCCAGGGCGCATGGCGGTCTGGGTTCGGCAAGGCCCATGATTTGCACGCTTTTCCCGCATGACACGTATCGCCTTCTTCGGTCACGACGCCGCTGACGCCGCTGTTCGCCGGCGCGTGCAGGGCTTCCGCGATGATGGCCTCGACGTTGTCGGCTTCACCATGCGCCGGCGCGACGATGTCGTGACCGACTGGCAGAACGTTGACCTCGGCCGGACCTTCGACGGCGCCTACCGGCAACGGATCCAGTCCATCTTCCAGGGCGCAAAACTCGCGGCAGCCGAACGTGACCTCCTCGCATCGGCGGACGTGATCTACGCCCGCAATCTCGACATGCTGATGACAGCCTTCCTCGCGAAGCGTCACACAGGCCTCAAGACGCCGGTAATCTATGAGGCGCTTGACGTTCATCGCTTGTTGACCAGGAAAGACGCGATCGGCCTGATGCTTCGCCGCGCCGAGGGCGCGTTGCTGAAGCGCACGCGGCGGTTGGTGGTTTCTTCACCCGGGTTTCTGGAAAATTACTTCGAGGTCCGCCATCGCGGCCAGTACCAGGCCACGCTGATCGAGAACCGCCTTGCCGCTGGCGCCGCGTACGGCCCCCGGCCCCAGGGCGATGCGCCCCTTCGTTCCGCCTCCGAACCGCTTCGCCTTGGCTGGGTCGGCATGCTGCGGTGCAATCGCAGCCTCGGCCTGCTCACCGATCTCGCCAGGCAGCTTGGGCCAAAGGTGAAGATCATTCTTCATGGCACGCCCGCCCTGACCGAAATGCCGGATTTCCATGAACGCATCCAAGGCCTGCCGAACGTCGAATTCCACGGTCGCTACAAGGCGCCGGAAGATCTCGCCCGCATCTATGGCGGCCTCGATCTCGTCTGGGCCGGCGACTTCATGGAAGCCGGCTACAACTCCGTGTGGCTGTTGCCCAACAGGCTTTACGAGGGCGGCTACTACGCCGTCCCGCCGATCGCGCCCGAGGGCACGCAGACCGCGAAATGGATCAATGCGCGCGGCGTCGGCTTCACCGTCGCCGAGGATCTGGCCTGCACCCTGCCCGGCCTCATTCGGTCGCTGACGGCCGATCGCGGCTCGATCGCCGTCCGGCGCTCCCGCCTGCTTGACCTGCCAGACAGCACTTTCGTTGCATCTCGTGGTGAACTGGCTGCGCTGATCTCGGACACGCTGCGGAACAGCGGCCCGCAGCGTCGGCTTCGCATGGATCAGGCGGGCGCACGCCACGCGCGAAAAGCCGCAGGCTGACAGTACAACTTTAGCGTGGCGGGCGAGTGGAATTTCTCCCGCGAATATGGGTGAAATGGACTCGTCCTTGCGTTGTCCTACGTTCCCGTACGGGGTCAGCAGGGCCGTGGCATGAACGAGATTCCGGTGCAGGCAGCCATGGGCTGGGGCGGATCCCGCAGCGAAGAACAGCGCGAGGCGAGAACCCGCCTGCGCGACATCCTTCCGCCGATTGCCGCGATGATCGTGCTTGGCGTGGCGCATCTGGCCTACGGCGCAGTCCAGCCCGTCGCCGCGCTTCCGTTGTCTGGCCTGCTCGTCGTCATCACGGTGGCCGCGCTCGTGGGCGCAGGCCCGCATCATGTCACCGCCGGAATGATGGCGGGCGCCGTCATCATTGCAGCGATGGGCGTCACCGGTCTCGCCGGCCCGCTGGACCGCGCCGCGCCGCACCTTGCCGTCCTCTTCGCCGCCGGCGGTCTCTGGATCATCGGCTACATCGCCTCGCGCCATCGCCGCTCGCTCGACATGGCGTGGAGCGCGATGATCTGGAGCAGCATCGCCTATTGCGGACTGATGTTCGCCTTCCACGTCTCCGGCGCGCCGACCGGCGACAACGCAATCGGCAGCGCGTTCGAAACGCCGGCCAACGCGTCGCTGCTGTTCGGCCTGTTCTCCGTGGTCGCCATGGGCCGCATCCTTCACATTGTGAAGCAGATGGACGCCCAGGCCCTGCCCCGCGCGCAGATGATCGACCAGCTGCTGCGCCAGGGCGTCGGCGGCCTCTTGCTGCTCGTCGTTTCGCTCACCTGCCTCACCATGGTCGGCTCGCGGCCCGGCATCATTCTCACGGCCGCAGTCCTCGTCGGCCATGTGTGGTGGGACATGCTCGCCATCTCGATGCGCGAACACCGCGGCATCCTGATGCGCCTCGCCGCTTTCGTCGCGCCATTCGTCGCACTCGGCCTCGCCGCGTGGGGCGTCGCCGATGCATGGATCAATGACGAGACGATAGCCGCAGGTGTGGGCGCATCCGAACAGCTTCCCAACGTGCAGCGTATCCAGGCCTACATGAGCGCCTGGATGGAAAACCCGGCCTTCGGACATGGACTTGGATCCGTCGCTTCCGTTGGCGACAAATCCACAACTTTGTTCAACGCGAAAGCGATGCTTGCCCCGGGCGACACGCACAACGTGTTCGTCACATGGCTCGTCGAACTTGGCATCGTTGGCCTTGCATTGCTCGTGTTTGCTGTTGTCGCAATGCACACCCGCATCTTCACCGCCATGAAGTCGCGGCGCACGCCCCGCACGTTCCCGCGCCTTGCCGTGATGGCCAGCATCCTCATGTTGCTCCACGGCGTTACTGATTCATCACTCGACTTGCCCAGCGCCGTGTGGCTTTACGCCTTCCTTCTTGGCGCCGCCTGCGGAGTTGCTACAGGACGCCGTCCGGAGCCGCGCACAGACGCGGAATAGGAGGCTGAATGCCGGCCCTTACGGCGGCGGTTGCGAACCTGAAGGGTGGGGTCGGGAAATCGACCACGACAGTCATGCTGGCCGACGGGCTGGCCTACTATTACGGCATGAACCTGCTGGTGATCGATCTCGATCCGCAGGCCAACTCCAGCCAGATGCTGCTGACCGAGCGCGGCGTGCAGGCCGCGTCCGACCAGGGCAAGGGCGTGCATCACGTGCTCGCCAATTTCATGGAGGGCAAACCGCCATCGGCGGCGCCCTACATCATGCCCAACGCCGTCACGCTAGAGGAACTCCGCCTTGCTGAAGAGCAGGACGCGCGTCAGGGCTGGATCTCCAGCCTGCCCTCGCATCCGCAGCTTCGCCTGCGCGAGCTGAACCTCGAGGAAGAATGGTATTCGCGCGCGGGCACGCCGACGACGCTGTCCGAAGCCCTCACGAAACACCTGCGCGAAGCGATCGACCCGCTTCTGCCGCTCTATGACCTGATCCTGCTCGATTGCCCGCCGCACCTGTCGCCGCTGTCGCGCGCCGGACTCTCGCTCGCAGATGCCTTCGTCACACCCACGATCGCGGACTCGGTCTCCACCTGGGGCACCAAGCAGTTCTCCGACTGGGTTGGCAAGTTCATCACGCCTGACCTGCCAAGCCGGAACTTCGTCGTTATCACGCGTTTCCGCGACACCAAATACGCCCGCTCGGTCGCGTCCGACCTGCGCGAGATCTACCTCAAGGACCGCTGGTTCGGCCCGACGATCCCTGAGTCCGTCCACATTCTCAACGCGATGGACCGCGCGGCGCCCGACAGCTACGACACGTTCCGCGGCAAGTATGGCCCCGTCGCCGGCGATGTCCGGCGGCTGGCCGAGCGGTTCACCGATTTCATGAGTCAACGAACAGGCGCATCATGGGTGAAGGTCCGGGATTGAGCCCGGTCGAGTATCTCGACCGGTTCTTCGACGAACTGCGCGCCGAAGTGCGCTCCAACCCCAAGCTGGCCGCGCGGCTGGTGAAGGCGCTCGGCGGCAATGTCGTGTTCGAAGATGCGGCCAAGTCCGAAGTCGCCAACCCTTATGCGCTCGCGACCGGCCCGAAGGCGACATTCCTGGCCGTGTTCGGTTCGATGAAGCTCAACGAGGTCAAGAAGGTTCTCAAGGAGAACAACCTCGCCACGCGTGTCGACATGAACGGCAAGAACGCCGAGCAGCTGATCGAGATGCTGCACAGCCGCGCCTCCGCGAAAGTGCACGAGCGCAAGAGTTCGGTGTTCTAGCGGATCAGCTGCCGCTGGCGGACTTGGTGGCGACCCGCGCCTGCGTGACACCGATATCCCACGCATGCACCGGCGTGTTGACCGCCGCGCGATAGGAGTCGAACGGGACACCGGCCGACCACGCCTTGGCGCGCATGTCGGCGAGGAATTCAGCATTGGGTCCGTTCCAGCGCAGCAGGTCCGCCTGCTCGAAGACGCGATGGCGCACCGCTTCCGGCATCGCTTGCCAGTTCGCGAGCACGAAGTTGAACCGCCAGCGGATTAGCCCCTCGTCGCACAGCGGGCACGCGTCCATGGATTTCGTCAGCGCATTTATCGCCGCCGGATTGACCGTACCCGAACCGCGCTTCGTCTCGAGCCAGGCAAGGCTCGCCCAGGCAAACGCACGCGAAGGATCGATCTGCGTGGCGCGTTGTGCTGCCGCGTATGCCGAACCCGTGTCGGGCGTTGGCAGCTGCAGGCTAAGCTCCGAGAGTGTTTCCAGCCGATCGGCCGACGTAGAATGAGGCCAGTCCTGTTCGAGCGCGGAGACGATCGTCGCATCGTCGGCGTGAGTCAGCGCCGCCGTCTCCACTTCATGAAGTGAAAACTGCGCGATAGGCGCCAGCGCCAGGATTCCTCCGACGAGCAGGGCCGCCCACAGCGTGAAGTTTCCCGCCTGCCGTGCGCGCGACTTCTTTTCGCGACCGGCTTTGCGAGACCGAACGGAAACAGCTTTCGCCGCCGCTGGCTGGTTGAAGGTGGTTGAATCCGCCATCTGCCCAACTCCCCGCGGAAAGCCTACCGCCCCGCCGCGGGCCGAATCACCCGCGCTCGCCTGTTGCGTGCATGTATTCCCGGTAGGGCGGCCGTTACGCGACGCATCGTGCTATTCCGGCAACGGTTATCCATGTGCCTGCCCGTAGAGTTCCACCGGCAACTTGCCCACGGCGGTCGCCATGACGCCGATGTGCAATTGCGCGCGCATCATCGCCCTGCGCCACCGGCCCGGCGACCAGAACGACAGGGCCGCAACCAGCCAGCAGTAGACAATCTTGGGTGGCGAAACGACGAGCTGCTGCCACGGCTTCACGCCCCTGCGCCGCTCGAGCACGCCCAGCGATTGGCCGGCGCGGAACGCACGGCGGATCATCCAGCCAAAACCATAGCGCGCCGGCGGCACCGGCTCCTCGACCACGGCGTCATCCGCATAGACCATCGGCACGCCGGCCTTCTGCAGGTCGCCGAAGAAAACAGTGTCCTCGCCGCCGCTGCGCCCGAACGCCGGGTTGAAGCGCATCGCGCCGATCACGTCGCGCTTGATCAGCACGTTGCACGTGTAACCGCCTTCAATGCGTCCCCAGCGGAATGGCGGCGGCGTTGAATGCATGTCGGCGTCGCGCATCCAGGCGGGCGCGTCGGCGGCGTAGATCGCCTTAACCTTCCCGAACACAACGTTAGCGCCGGTCTCGGCCTGGTTCGCGATCAGGCGCGCCAGCCAGTCCGGCCGTGCGACCTCATCATCGTCAATGAACGCAACGAGTTCGCCGCGCGCCGCATCAAGGCAGGCATTGCGCGCGATCGAGATGTTCCGCGCCGGGGCGTGAAGGTAGGTCCCGTTGAGGCCAAGCTTCGTGAACGCCTGCTCGACGATTCCCTTTGCGGAGGGCGTGTCATCATTGTCGGCGACGACCACGCGCATGCGCCATCCCGCCGGCAGATCCAGCGCGGCGAGCGACGTCAGCAGGTCGACAACGGACGCACGGCGGAAGGTGCACACGCACACATCCACGTCGCGAACGGAGACAGGGTTAACAACGGTTTCCGGCATTACGGGCCTGAGGCTGCAAACGACGCGCCAATCCGGCACACAGTGGTTAAGGCCGCGGTAACCACGTTTTCAAGCGCCTCTCGGCAAGCCAGCACGCCGTCGCCCACGCACCGCCCGCAGCCCACCCAGCGAGCACATCAGTCGTCCAGTGCACCCCCAGATAGATGCGCGTCACGCCCACCAGCAGGGTCATCGCGATCGCCACGCCCATCACATAGGCCCGCGCCACCCTGCCCTTCGCCGCCTGCGCCAGCATCGCGCCAAGCGTCAGGAACACCACGGCAGACAGCAATGCGTGCCCGCTCGGGAAGCTCGCATTGAGGATTTCGGCCGAGCGATACATTTCCGGCGGCCGCTCGCGGGCGAACACGCCCTTCAACGCCTGGCTGATCGCCAGCCCGCCGCCGAACGCGACCGCGATGATCACCGCCTCGATCCATTTCCGGTGGAGCACGAGAAAGCCCGCAGCGCCTAGCGACAGCGCAGCCAGCACAGCCACGCTGCCCAGTGCGGTAAGGTCTATCGCGGCGTGATCGAGCCAATGCGGCCCGATGGGGTCGGACGGGTTGGCCGCATCCGGATGCAACGTCTGCAGCACCGCCATGTCGAAGGCATGCGCATCGCCCTCGCTCATTTCGTCCGCGATACCTGCGAACGCCAAGACCGCCACCGCGATCACGGCCAGCGCCGCGACAAGCACCACCTCCGTCCTCACGAAACCCCATATCGCGCGCGGCAGCTTTTTCGGTTCGAATGCCATGGTCATTCCGCAGTCAACGCAAACCCGGTCGAATGTTTCCCATCACATGATGAGTTGCCGCAACCACAAGGGAGTTCCCGCGTTGGTCAATAGCACACCCCAGCAAGAGGAGAGGTCATGCCCACGGCAACCGGACACACAAGCGCAATTCGCGCGAGCAAGGTCATCGGCACCAACGTTTACAACGGTGAAGGCGACAAAATCGGCAAGGTCGAGGACGTTGTGCTCGACAAGCAATCCAACAACATCATGTTCGCGGTCGTCGGCTTCGGCGGCTTCCTCGGCATGAACGAGAAATTCCATCCCCTTCCCTGGTCGACGCTCGACTACCAGAAAGGCAAGGACGGCTACGTCGTGAACCTGTCGAAGGATCAGCTGAAAGCTGCGCCTGCCGATGGCATCGACGAACTCACGCGCAGTGACGGCGATGGCCTGCGCGACCAGGTCTATGACTACTACAAGGCGCCGCGGTACTGGCAGTAGCCACGCGACGCACTAGTTGAGAAACTGGATTGCGGTCCTTGGGTCCAACTAGATCGCGATCCGGAGGGCCGGACGGAGGTGCAGCCCGTCCGGCCCATCTTTTTTCGGACAATGAAAAGGCCCGGGACCTGACGGTTCCGGGCCTTCTCTATCCGTGCCGGAGGTTCAGCGCGCCACCGCCATGGCGCTGCTGAGCGGGGCGTCAATCGGGCCGAAGTTTGATGCGGCGTCGCGGTCCCACTTGTAGATTTTCTGGATCGCGCACGACCCTCCGCCCCTCGGACCATCAGGCGCCGTCGGCTTGAGACCGGACAGCAGCGTCAGCGTGGAGCCGGATTGCACGCACGTGCCGCCATCCGGATTGGTGAAGGCGAGCGACAGCATGTTGTCGCGTGGATTGCACGACCCGATCAGCTGCAGCTTGAATTCGTCGTTCGACTTCATGTGCACGATGAGCGATCGATGATCATTGGGCCGCCAGTCATGGATCTGCGACTGGAAGCAGACGCTCGTCACTTCCTCGCGCTGGCGCAGGTCGGGCTTCGCCTCCGCCGTCTCGACCGGCGCGCTCGAACAGCCGCCGATCACAAGCACCGAAGCGCAGGCGGCAAGGATGGTCTTGATGGCATGAGTCACAGGCACTCCCCCTTCTGCAATGACAACCTGGCGTCACGCATCAAAGACCACATGACGCTCATCGAGAAGATATCGCACCTCGCCGCGGCATGAAGGGCCTGCAAGGTCAGAAAATCTTGAGAACAGCCGGAGCCATCAGGCTTTCTGGCGCAAACCGCAGGGCTGCCCCTGAAAAACAAAGGCCCGGGAAGCTGGCTTCCCGGACCTTCCTTTCGTCACGTCGGAGGAGAGCGTGTGACGATCAGCTTGCTGACGGCGTTGCGGCGGCGTCGGCCGGCGTCTTCCCGGCGTCCTTGTGCCACTCATAGATGCGGCGGATCGAGCACGATCCGTCATTGTAGCGCGTGTCGGTGATCAGCTTGTCGCCCGTCTCGAGGCACGACCCGCCGCCGACGCGCGAGATCAGGCCGATCGAGGTGAAGGCGTCCCGCGGCTGGCAAGTGCCGATCAGGTCGAGCTTGTATTCTTCCTTGAAGTTCTTCTCGACGATCACCGAACGATTATCGAGCGCCTTCCAGTTCCGGATCTGCGACTGGAAGCAGATGTTCCTCACTTCGGCGCCCTGGCGCGGATCAGGCGCCTTGGCTTCGGCCGTTTCCGTCGGAGCGGTGGAGCAGCCCGCAATGAAAAGCGTCGAGGCGCAGGCCACGAGGATCGTTTTCAACGTGTGGGTCATGGGCATTCCCTCGTCTGTTGTCAGGCTCGCGCCACTGACCTGAACGGCCAGTGAACGAGCCTCGCAAGACATATGGACGCTTTCGGGGCGAGTAAGTCCACGGCTGCCGGGAAACGTTGTAATAAAAGTGGTGCGGGTCATTACCCCCGCATCAACCCGGCTTCTGCGGGCCTTTCAGGAAGGCGCAGTTCTTCGCCGTCGCCAGCTCGTTCAGCCGCTGCCCGCGCATCAGCTCGGGCATGATCGAACTGAGGTCTCCCGCCGACTCCAGTGGCGACGCCGTTTCGGATTTGGTGGCCGGGGCAACCGGCTTGCCAGCCATTGCGGCATCCATCTTGGCCTTCTGATCCTGCGCCCGATCGCCCATCCGGCCAATCGCCGCCTGCACGCGTGGATCCTGCATGGTCGTGGTCATCTCGGCCTGGATGGCGGCGCAGGTCATGACTTCATCGCCTGGCCGCTTGGCCGATGCCTCTCCCACAGCCTTGGCGCCCTGCATCTGCGACTCCATCGCCGCGATCTGCTCCGCGCTCATCCCTGTGCCGCCAACCCCGCCATAGTTCGGCGGCATCATCGGCAGCCCGGGCATGACGCATCCGGCAAGGGCCAGCGCCATCGCGCCCGCCAGCATCAATCTCATCTGCCTGTCCTCCCAAGTTACGGAGGACAGCTTCTGCCTGCCCTTCAGCCTCCACAATCGCCGGGCTCAGTTATCGCTGCTTGCCTTCCCCAGCGGCTGAGCGGGCGTGGTGTTGAGCGACCGGGAACCCGCGAGTTCCCTCGCACGTTCCCTATCCGGACCCGGAACCAGGACATGGCAAGACGCAAACGGCGAACATCAGGCTTCGCGGAGATCCCGGTTCGTGAACCGTTTCTGATCGTCGAGCGAAACCCGCAACTGGTCACGGCCATCTGCCTGACCGTGCTGGCGATCATAGCCCTGTGCGGCGCGCTCTGGCTGGGCAAGGCGTTCCTGCTGCCGATCGCGGTGGCGCTGGTCTTCAGCGTGATCCTCGGGCCGGTGTGCAACCGCATCGAATGGTTCTGGATACCCCGCCCCATCGCAGCGCTCATGGCCCTGATCATCGCTGGCGGCCTCGCCTACCTCGCCTTCGCCCTCATCGCCGAGCCCGCCTCGCGCTGGATGGAGAACGCGCCGCAGACGATCCAGCGCGCCGAACGCCAGCTCCGCAAGCTGCAGGAGCCGCTGAAGCCCCTCACCGACATCTCGAAAGAGGTACAGAGCATCCAGATCGTGCCATCGACGCCGACTCCAGCCTCCCGCACCGTCGTCGTTCAGGAGCAGGGCCTGGCCCAATCCCTTCTCGCTTCCGCGCAGACCATCCTCGCACAGACAGGCTTCGTCTTCATCCTCTGCTACTTCCTGCTGATCACGCGTGAGGAATTCCGCATCAAGTTCATCGCCTTCCAGCCGACGCTGCGCGATCGCGTGCGGGCGGCGCGCGTCTTCCGCGATGTCAGCCGGCGCGTGTCGGGCTACATCGTCACTTTCTCGATCATCAACGTCTTCGTCGGCATCGGAACAGGGATCGCCTGCTGGCAACTCGGCCTGCCCGAACCCTTGATGTGGGGCGGCCTCGCAGCCCTGTTCAACTTCATCCCCTTCCTCGGTCCCGTTATCACCATGGCGCTGCTCGGACTCGCCGGCCTCGCCACCTTCAACACACTGCTTGAGGCCGCTTACCCGGTCCTGGCCTTCATGGGCATCAGCTTTCTTGAAGCGAACCTCATCACGCCGACCATTGTCGGCCGCCGCATGACGCTGAACCCGCTCGCCATCATCCTGACGGTCAGCTTCTGGATCTGGATGTGGGGGCCTGTCGGCGGCGTCATCGGCCTGCCGCTGCTGATCATGTTCAAGGTCATCTGCGACCACACGCCTCCGCTGCGCGTCGTCGGCGCCCTCATCGGCGCCCCGCTCGTCCGCGCGCCGAAGGAGGAACCGGTCGTTGTCGTGAAAACCACCGTGGAGGTCGAACCTCCGCCCCTGCCAGACGGCGATCCAAGCGCGCCGCCAGCGAACACAACCGATGCTCTCGCCGCCCGTGTTGCAACGCCTACGTGAGCGTCTTCACCAGCATCTTGGGCGCGACCGCGCGATAGCTCTGGTCGATCCAGCCCTTCATCGTCTCGAGATCGAAGTCATCGCCCGACTTCAGCCGCGCTGTCACCCAGCCAGACTTCGCCATCCCGTATCCGGTCGGCTCGACCCATTTCAGCGTCAGCGCCATCTCGGACGACACCGGCAGCTTCACGCTCAATGAGAACTCGCCCTTCGGATTGGCCTCGCCGCCGAAGGTCGCGAACATCTTGCCCTTCACCTTCACGGCGTTGTGCCCCCACGGATGCTCCAGCACCGCCTCGGGATAGGCGAGCGCGAACTTGATCAGCTTCTGTTCGGCCTGCTTGACGGAAAGCTTCGGCATTGTGATCACGCCCTCATGCAGATTCGCATCGAGTATCGTCCGGAGCCAGTCCTAACGCCCATCACGCCATGGGTCCATAAAGGCGTGGACGCGTCCTACTGGAAGGCGACCGTCTTCGATCCGCCGCGGCCCAAGCCTGTCCACGGCAAGGGCTACCCCGTGTGGTTCATCGACCATCGCGGCCGCTCGCTGGTCTTCTCCTCGCCGGAAGAGATCGCGCACGTCATCGACATCCTCGGCCGCAAGATCCTCCCCGTCACGCGCGATCTCGGCCAACCGTACCGCGCCGTGAACTCCCACTGGCTCTCCCGCCTCCACACCAGCTTCAAGCCGTGGAAGGTGAGACAGGAACTGGTGAAGCGGTTGAAACAGGCGCCGAATGCGTAGGGTGCATTGGAGCGCAGCGCAAATGCACCGCTGCAACGCTCGCGATGGTGCATTACGGCCTTCGGCCTAATGCACCCTACGGCGCCCGCACGCAATCGAACGTCAGCGGTATCTCGGCGCCGAGATCGACCACTTCGAAATTCGACACGCCGATGCTCGCGAACGTCCCCGCATTGATCCCGAGGCTCGACCACTTCGCAGCCGACAGCCGGTCATCCGCAAACGTCAGCGCGATGTTCCCGCCATCCGACAGGATCATCCCGTACGTCTTCATCGCCCGCAGCACGACCTTCTGGTTCGCGGTGTAGGGCGTCTCATCGAAACTCGCCTTCAGCCTGAACCGCACGCCATAGGGCGGCGCGTTGGCGTTGGTGCTCGATGGCGCGCCCGCATGCGTCGCCGGGCGCACATAGACCTGCCGCTTCATGCGCGCATTCGGCAGGATGAACCGCATGGCATGGCCCAGCGTCCCGCTCGCCACCTCGTCCGCCGTCGGCAGCAACGCCGCGATCGGCAGCCCCGCCGCATCCGCCGACGTGCACTGATCCCCGCGCAGCACGTCCGTGTATTGCTTGTTCAGGTCCCAGATGAACGCCGCATACGACGTGAACCCGCCCGATGTCTGTGTCGCCTGGTAGAGCTCGTAGAGCTTCTTCTCGTCGCGCTCATAGACCAGCACGTGACAGTCATTGTTGGCCGTGTCGCACGCATAGTTGCTGCTGCCCTCGGTGTTCCCGCCCGTCGGCAGCGGAACCTGCATCGGCACAGCGTCGCAGTCCGGCCCGCCATAGCAGTACCCGCCCGGCGGAGCCGTCACCGTCCGCCGCGGCGTCGCGCTGTCGGCATTCAGCAGCGCAATCGTGAAATCGATCCGCAGCTCATTGCCAGCGCCCCACCCACCCATGCTGTTGAGCGCCGCAATGATCGCATCGCTCCGCGACGACTTCATGAGCCCTGACACATCCTTCGTCCACGGATGCGGATTGGCGAACAGCCCGCCGGCCGGAGGTGGTGGGGCTGGCGGAGGCGGCGGCCCGGGTGGCGGTGGAGGCGGCGGTGGATTGATGATGACACCGCCGCCATCGCCTCCCCCGCCGCCGCAGGCGGACAGCGCGATCAGCAGCGCCGCGAGTACACGTTTCATCAGCCATCTCCGCTGCGACGCCGATTCTGGTGCAGCGGTTTTAGAAAAGGATCAACGGAAGGGCGGGATCGTTCCGCCGTCAGAACTAGCCCGCGATCAGCTTCAGCGCGCGTTCGTCGCCGCGGCCGATGGCCTTGATGACCGTCGCCGCGATGGAGCGCGCATCCAGGCCGGCCTGCTCGTACATCTTCTCAGGCGCATCATGGTCCTGGAAGATATCCGGCAGCGTCAGCGTCCGCACGCGCAGGCCACGGTCCAGCAGGCCACGCTCGGCCAGTGAATGCAGCACGAACGCGCCGAAGCCGCCCTTGGCGCCTTCCTCGATCGTGATCAGCACTTCGTGGTTCTTCGCAAGGTCCGCGATCAGCGCCTCGTCCAGCGGCTTGGCGAAGCGCGCGTCCGCCACCGTCGTCGACAGCCCCTGCTTGTCCAGCATCTCCGCCGCCTGCAGGCATTCCTTCAGCCGCGTGCCGTAGGACAGGATCGCCACGGTCGACCCCTGCTTCACCACCCGGCCCTTGCCGATCTCGAGCGGCTGCGGATCGGTGAGCATCTTGAGCCCGACCCCCTCACCGCGCGGATAGCGGAAGGCCGAAGGCCGGTCGTCGATCACATGCGCCGTCGCCACCATGCGCTGCAGCTCGTTCTCGTCCGCCGCCGCCATCAGCACGAAGCCAGGCAGCGCGCCGAGGAAGCCCACATCGAACGAACCCGCATGTGTCGGCCCGTCCGCGCCCACGAGGCCTGCACGATCGAGCGCAAACCGCACCGGCAGCTTCTGGATCGCCACGTCATGCACGACGCTGTCGTATCCGCGCTGCAGGAAGGTCGAATAGATCGCCGCGAACGGCCGCAACCCTTCCGCCGCAAGACCAGCCGCAAACGTCACCGCATGCTGTTCTGCAATGCCGACGTCGAAGGTCCGCTCCGGGAAGCGATGCCCGAAGATGTCGAGCCCGGTGCCCGACGGCATCGCCGCCGTGATCGCCACGACCTTCTCGTCCTTCTCGGCAAGCCGCACGAGTTCCTGCGCGAACACTTTCGTATAGGACGGCGCCGTCGCCTTCGACTTCGCCTGCTCGCCCGTCACCACGTTGAACTTGGAGACGCCGTGATACTTGTCGTCGGCGTTCTCGGCGGGCGTGTAGCCCTTGCCCTTCTGCGTTACGACATGGACCAGCACCGGCCCTTCATGCTCGCGCACATTCTCGAGCACGTCGACCAGCGCGTCGAGATCATGTCCGTCGATCGGCCCGACATAGTAGAAGCCTAGCGCATCGAAGAGATCGCCGCCCATGTTGAAGCTGCGGATCGAATGCTCCGCCTTCTTCACGATGCCTTCGAGGCCGATCTTCCGCGTCACGCGCTTGGCGAGGTTGCGAACCTGCCGGTAGCCCTTCGAGGACACTGTCCGCGAGAGATAGTGGCTCATCGCGCCAACCGGCGGAGCGATCGACATGTCGTTGTCGTTGAGGATGACAATCAGCGGCGCATGCATCGCGCCGGCATTGTTCATCGCCTCGTAGATCATGCCCGCGCTCATCGCGCCGTCGCCGACCACCGCAATCACGCGGTTGTCGCGGTCCAGCAGGTCGCGCGCCACGGCGAAGCCCGCCGCCGCCGAGACCGATGTCCCCGCATGCGCGGCGCCGAACGGGTCGTATTCGCTCTCTTCACGCTTGGTGAAGCCCGAGAGCCCGCCACCCTGGCGCAGCGTACGGATGCGCGAACGGCGTCCCGTGAGAATCTTGTGCGGATAAGCCTGGTGCCCGACGTCCCACACCAGCCGGTCCTTCGGCGTGTCGAACACGGCATGGATCGCGACGGTCAGCTCGACCACGCCCAGACCCGCGCCGAGGTGCCCGCCGGTCACCGAAACGGCGTCGATCGTCTCCAGCCGGAGTTCATCGGCGATCTGGCGCAGCTCGGCCTTCGACCTTCCCTTTAGGTCAGACGGCGTCGAGATCTGGTCCAGCAGTGGCGTCTTGGTGGTCATAGCCTGTGTCTCGTCCCGGAAACGGGTCAATTAGTGGCGGCGGTTGAGCACAAAGTCGACCGTATGCAGGAGAGATGATGCCCGTGACCCGAACGGCGCCAGATGTTGCTTCGCCTGTGCGGCGAGATAACGCACCCTTTCCTGCGCCCCTTCAACCCCCAGTAGAGAAACGAAATTCTTCTTGCCCGCCTCCACGTCCTTGGCGGTCGCCTTCCCCAGAATGGAAGGGTCGCCCTCCACATCCAGCAGGTCGTCGACGATCTGGAAGGCCAGCCCAAGGTCGTTTGTATAACCTGCGATGGCGCCCCGCTCGCTTTCCAGCGCCCCGCCCAGCAACGCCCCGACCTCACCGGCCAGCGTGATCAGCGCCCCAGTCTTCAGTTTCTGCATCCGGGTCATGACCTGCAGCGGCTCTTCCCCGGTGGTGATGGGGAACATGTCGATCATCTGCCCGCCAACCATCCCGCGCGCGCCGGACGCCAGCGCCAGCTTCTCGACCAGCTTGCACCGCATGTGCGCGTCGCGATGCGTCTCCGACGACGCCATGATCTCGAACGCCAGCGCCTGAAGCGCATCACCCGCCAGCACCGCAGTCGCCTCATCGAACGCCTTGTGCACCGTCGGCTGCCCGCGCCTGTAATCATCGTCGTCCATGCACGGAAGATCGTCGTGGATAAGAGAGTAGGCGTGCATGCACTCGACGGCTGCGGCGCCCCGCAGCAGCGCCTTCTCCTGCGCGCCGAACATCCGCCCCACTTCGATGGTGATGAACGGGCGCAGGCGCTTGCCCTTGCTCAGCGCGCCGTGCCGCATCGCGCGCATCAGCTGCGCCTCCGGCCCGGATGCCGGCGGGATCAGCTGGTCCAGCGCAACCGTGATGCGATCCGCCACCTCGTTGAGGCGCTGCTCGAAATGCGGATCGAGCTTATAGATCATCGGCTCGCTCGAGACCCTTCGGGCCATCCGGCCCGAGCACAATCTTCTCGACCTTGAGTTCGGCTTCCTTGAGCTTCGTTTCGCAGTGCGCCTTCAGCGCCGCGCCGCGCTCGTAGATGCGGATTGAATCCTCCAGCGGCACGTCGCCAGCTTCGAGCTTGTGCACGATCTGCTCGAGTTCGCGCAGCGCGTCCTCGAAGCTCATCGCACCAATATCTGCGGCCTTCGCCTCTGCCATCCGGGTCTCCAAAAGGTGCGCCACCATAGGCGCATCGATGCCGGAGGCAAGCGCGGCTCTAGACGCTTTTCCTCCTCCAGGCAAAGCCTGGGGGAGGTGGATCGGCGCGCAGCGCCGAGACGGAGGGGGCAGCCGCAGGCGCACGATTTCGCTTGTGTTTTTTCCATCCTCTGCCGAACGGTTCTCTCGGTTGGGGACGATCGTGAAAATCAGATACCGAACACGCCAGAGAGCGCGCCAGTTGCGTCAGGCGCTCACCGACGCTGAGACAATTCTGTGGTCAAAGCTGCAGGGCAAGCGGCTGCTTGGTTACCGCTTCCATCGCCAGTATCCAATCGGCGAGTTCATTGCAGACTTCGCCTGCAGAACCGCAAAGCTGGTCATAGAGATTGACGGCGCAACGCATTCATCGGCGGACGAACGAGCTTACGATGAACACCGGACGCTATTCCTCCAGTCGCAAGGCTGGACGGTAGTCCGTTTCTGGAACGCCGATGTCTACGACAATCTCAACGGCGTACTCGACAGCATCATCCTGCGGCTGCCCCCTCCGTCTCGCTGACTGCGTCAGCGATCCACCTCCCCCAGCCCTACGGACTGGAGGAGGAAACCCGCCGCAGCCTATTTTTGAGTAATTCTGCCGGTGTCACGGCCCTGCCCGGCGCGCCTGCGCGCAGGGCTTGTCGCCGCCCACACAACGGGCGCCACCGCAAGGATGATCATGGCGACCATGGCTCCAGTCGCCAGCAGGCCCTGCGTCGAGATTTTCGCGGACGCGCTGGTACGGATCGGTCCGGCGACGAATTCGAACGAGGCAGTGTGGACTTCGGTTGGTTCGCTCATGGAGCCCCGGCGGTGGCGTTCACAACGCACCATGCTGGACGCGCGCCATCCCACAACAGGTTTCAGCCGGGGCGCGATTGTCGCAACGCCATCCGTGGCGTCACTTCTTCTCGTAGATCCGGTACGACCAGTACTTGTCGCCGCCGTCGTGGACATTGCTCCATCCGCGCTTCTTCAGCTCCGGCCGCAGCATGCGGTTGAACCAGCCATGCGCGGCCAGCACCACGTCGCGCCCGTCACCGGCCGTCGCGATCAGGAAGTCGGCCGCCTTCGCAGCCCGGCGCCTGGCGTCGCGCACATGCTCCTCGCCGCCGCTATGGCCCATCATCCACAGCAGCCGCGCCCACTTGTTCCAGTTCTTCGGCCGCATCGGAATCAGCCCCAGCTTGGGCGGCGGCAGCGGCGCTTCGTTGAACATCGGATCGTGCTTCACTGCGCGTCCACGCCCGAGATGACCTGCCGTCTGGATCGCCCGCGGCCGCGCGCTCGACAGGATGATCGCGTCGTCGCCGATTTCCTTCAGCAGCGCCTCGGGGCAGGCCTGACCGTCCTTCAGCGAGCTCTGCTCGTATTTCTGCCACCAGTCCTGGTAGTCCCGCCATTTCATCGGCGGAGCTTCCTTTGGAATGACAACAGGACGTCCGTGACGCACGACGATGATGCGTCCGGGTCGCGCCGCTTTCATCGGGCGATCTGCTGGTTTGACGACAGCGTCCATGTTCCTCGACGGCCCTGGGCCATACGACCCCCCGAACCGGGCAGGCTCCCACACGCGGTGCTTAGAGCATCGCGCCGGAAAACCAAACCCGCTTGTGCGGATGAGAAGCTAACTCACAGCAAAAGAATGGAAAATCGCGCAGCCCGCCGCCGGGGTTCCAGTGTCAGACACCCGTCACAAACTCTCGCGATTCCTCAGAGCCCCTTCCAGAGCCGCCCTTCGGGGCACTCCGCGCCCGGCGCCTGCACGCAGCCATGCAGCGTGAACAGCACGGTCTCGGCGCGGCCGATGAGGTAATCCATCGGCACGAAGCCGATCGCATCATCCTTCGTGTCCGCCGGCAGGCTCGTGCCGCGATACGGCCAGGCTTCAGGGAACTGCGCAGCCAGGCTGCGATGGCCCGAGGGCGCGCGGCTGTCTTCCGAGTTGTCGCGGTTGTCGCCCATCATGAAGACGTGGCCCGGCGGCACTTTGAAGATCGGCGTCTCATCCAGCGATTCCGAATCCGAGAACTCGTGGATCAGGAAGCTCTTGGTGATGTCCTTGCCGTCCTTGTCCTTCTCGCCCGTGGGAATGGACTGGCGGTACTCCGTCGCCTTCCGCACGCTGGCCTCGCCATCGGGCACATAAGCCGTCGTGCGCACCTTCTCGCGCGGCAGCGCCACGCCATTGAGATAGAGCAGGCCCTGCTTCACCTCGACCGTATCGCCCGGCAGGCCGATCAGCCGCTTGATCATCACGCGGTCCGAATGCGGATGCTGGAACACGATCACATCGCCGCGCTTCGGCAGGGACGCGAACACGCGCTCACTCTCGACGCACTCCTTGGCCTGGGCTTCGTTCGGCGGGGTCGGACACTTCTTGTCGCCAATGACGAACAGGCCGAGCCCGAACGGGATCGAGTTGCGGTTGTAGCCATAGGCAAACTTCGCCACCGCCACGCGGTCGCCGACCTGCAGCGCCGGCACCATCGACTCCGACGGGATCGAGCGCAGCTCGTACACGAAGGTGGAGAACACCAGCCAGAACGGCACGAAGATCGCGATGGTCAGCGCCGTCTCGCGGAACTCGTGGAAGATCTTCTTCTTGAGACCCGGCTTCGGTTCGCCCTCGGTCCCTGCAGCCGGCTGTTCACCGGCCGGCGGTTGCGTCGAGGTATCACTCATGGACAGGCCCTTGGCGCCCGGGAAGGGCTAACGCTTGAAAGCCCCATCCGGGGCCCGCGCTATACGTTATGCGTCTCCCCCCGCCGTCAAGTCGCCCGCCTGTATAGCGTTGTCCCGCCATCCTGTACGGACGTGACCAGTCCCCGACCCTTCAGGCAATTAAGGTGCGCGATGGTTTCCCCGGTCGCCATGCCGAGACTGTCTTTCTCGATTGCCCGGGCAAACAGCGCCACGAACAGGTCGATGGCCCGTTTTGGCTCGTCCAGACGCTGGAGCACCCGTTTCATGCCCAGTTCGTGACCATCGATCAGAGCGTCCAGACGCTTGTGGGCGCCCTTGAAAGGCTCGTTGTGCGAGGGCAGCACAAGCACGTCCTCCGGTATCGTCGCCTTGAGCTTCCGGCACGAGTCCAGCCAGTCCTTCAGCGGATCGCCTTCCGGCTCTGTCGGGAACACGCTCACGTTGGAGGAGATGCGCGGCAGGATCTGGTCGCCTGAAATGAAGACATTCAGTTCCGGGCACCACAGGCACGCGTGCTCGGGCGAATGTCCGCATCCCGTGACAATCCGCCACGTCCGCCCGCCGATCGAGATCTCCGCCCCGTCGCTCAGCCGGCGGAACGCATCCGGCAATTGTGACACCGCCTTCCCGAACCCGCCGAAGCGCTCGACATACTTGTCCAGGTCTTCCTGCTCCCACCCGGCCGCGCGATAGAACTTCACGCCCGCCTCGGGCGCCTCGCGTCCTGTGTCCGCCACCAGCATCCGGCACGACACATATTCCAGCCGGCTGATCCACAGCTCGCACTGCCACTTCCGCGTCATCCATCCGGCCAGCCCGATGTGATCGGGGTGCATGTGCGTGACGATCACGCGCTTCACCGGTTTCCCGCCAAGCTCGTTCTCGAAGATCGTCCGCCAGTGACTCTTCGTCTCCGAATTGGGAATGCCGGTGTCCACCACCGTCCACCCGTCGCCATCCTCCAGCAGCCAGAGGTTGATCCACTTCAGCGAGAACGGCAGCGGCATCCGCACCCATTTCACGCCCGGCGCGACCTCCATCGTCGTCCCCGGAACCGGCGGCTCCGCGAACGGATAGTCATAGCGGGCCCGCTCGGTCTTGCCCTCGAAGCCGTCCATGGGACGTGTCCTCTTCAGTGTGCGACGCAGCAAGTCTATGTCCGGACGCCCATCAGGGCAAACGCAGCCCGGCAATTGGCGGCAGCCCCAAACCAGCTACTTTGTTTCAGAGGGGACCTGGGGACCATTCATGCGCAACATCATCGGCTTTATCGTCGGCCTCTATCTCACCGTCGCGCTCGTCGTCTTCGGCGCGGCCGCTTGGAGCTTCTCCACCGAAGCGCGCTGGAAAGAGCAGTGCGGGCCGGCCGGCCCCAACTGGATGCCCTGGGCCGCCTATCGTGGCATCACCTGGCCGAAGGCGTGGTTCGACGAGAAGGACAAGCTCCCGCCCGAAGACATCGTCGGCTGGCTGATGGTCAAGTACGATCCGTGGAAGGGCGCCTGCCCCTAGGGGTTCTCGCTGGCGAGCTTGAACAGGAAGGCGGCCTGCTTCGCCTTCGCCTCGATCTCGATCATGTCGAACGCCGTCGTGAGGCCCGGCTCCGCATCCGGCAGCCCCTTGGCTTCCAGCGCCGTCTTCACCTTGCCCATGAAAGCCAGGTCGCTTCGCCAGTCATCCTCGAAGAACCTGTCGACGTCCGTATCGCTGAACGCGGCGATGACCGTGCGCACGCCCGCCACCGTCGGCGCGCTTGCCCCGCCCTTCGCAAGCTTGTCGGCGAGATAGTCGAGCGCCACGCTGTAGAGTCCGAGATCGCGCGCCGCGGCCGACTGGCTCTCCGACAGTCCGCGCTCCTCCATGCATGACTTCACGGCGTCGGCCAGATGCAGCCGCGCATTGTTCAGCTCATCTTCCGGCGCGGAGTCTGTCAGGTAGGTATCGGCCACGACCGCAGCGACGCCCCGCGCCTTCAGCGTGTCATGCACGCACGACGCCCCGCCATCCGCCGGCGGCTGCGCGCCTGCCAGCGGCGCAAGCAGCGTCGCGACCGCCACGCAGACCCCCAGCCGCAGAACCGGATACAGATGACGCGCCATATCTCTTCTCCCCGGCTACGGCCTCAGTTGAAGACGTAATCGACCCAGTCAGCCGAAGCATAGAACCCCATGACATTCAGCTCCATGAGCAACAGGATGTCGTCAGCGAAATCTTTCCCGACCAGCGCGCCGGCCGCCTTCACCTCGGCCAGCATATGCTCCTTCATGGTCTGGTTCGTCCGGTATGAGGCATCGTTCAGCGCGTCGAGTTCTTCCTCCTCGAGCGTGGCGAGCGCGTCCAGCACGATATCGAGATCGCCATCCTTGAACCCCCGGTCGAGCAGGTCCTCCATCAGCACGTCCGATGCAGTGCCGGTGATGCCCACCATCATCGCGATGTCGAGCTTCTCGTCGTCCCATTGGTACTTGCTGGAGCAGGCCTTCACATAGGGCTCGGCCATGTCGGCTGCGTCTTCATAATCGCCGACGATGTCGATGCCGGAGATGCTCACGTCGCCGATGTCGTAGAAGTCATCCGACATCCCGATGCCGTCATAGACGCAGAACAGCTCATCCAGCTCCGTCTGCGTAAGATCGTTATAGCCCTTTTTCTGCGCAGACGCGGGCATCGCTGCCAGCGCCCCCACCGCCAGAGCCACGGCCAGGCCAGCCAGTTTAGAGATCATTGTCCGTCCCCGTGTTAGGGCGGGCCCCCGCGCCGCCGTGAGTCCCGCAAACGCTAGCGTTGGCCAGCGGCCATTTCCAGCACATGGCGTTGCTTGGCTGAGAATAACATCAATTTCGCGTCAGGCCTGTGGCGCGGCTGCGTTTGCAGCCCGCCTGGCCCTTTACCTCCAGCAGGCCCAAACACACTCTTCAGCCACGCTCAGGCGACAGGGATCGCGCCGTGCGTCAGGAATGAGCCTGCACATCCACACGGAGTCATGAATGCGCCGCTTCCTCACAGTGATCGCCGCCGCCGCGGCCCTCGCCGCACCAGCGCTGGCGCAAGGCACGCCCCCGGCGCCGTCCGTAGCTCCCGCCGGCGCCTATGTCGCCGACAAGCCGCACACCACCATCCAGTGGCAGGGCCTCCACAACGGCCTGTCCTGGTACTCCGCCCGCTTCACCAGCTTCGACATCCAGCTCACCTTCGACCCGAACGACGTCACGAAGTCGAAAGTCACCGCCACCATCGATCCGAAATCGATCGAGACCGACTACGCGAAGACGCGGCCGGCCGGAAACACGACAGACTTCAATACCGAAGTCGCCACCGGCGAGCGTTTCCTCAACGCCGGCAAGTTCCCGCAGATCACCTTCGCCTCGACCGCGATCACCAAGACCGGCGCCAACACCGGCAAGGTCACGGGCAACCTCACCTTCCTCGGCGTGAGCAAACCCGTCACGCTCGATGTCACCTACATCGGCAACCGCAACGACCCGCGCGCCAACAAGCACAAGGTCGGCTTCCAGCTGAAGGGCTCCTTCAAGCGCTCCGACTGGGGCATGCCCATCGGCGGCCCCGTCGGCGACGAAATCCGCATCGAGATCAACTCGGAGCTGGTGCAGAAGTAGCTCGGAAACTGACGCCGGACCCGTAGGGTGCATCTTGATGCACCACTCGCCGGCGTGGCGGGATGGTGCATCAAGATGCACCCTACGACAGCCCGTCTGTAGCCCTCATGGTAAGCAGCGATGCTTGGCGAAGGCAGGGATCCAGACTCAACAAAGAGCGCGCGAAGCGCTCCACCCCACATTTAATATTACTCCCCCGCCGCGCGCGCCCTCTCGCCACATTCTCGCCACGGGCGCCCAACAGCCTTTCGTCATCACAAACGTCAGCGTTGGGGCTGGCCGATGGACGACAGGCAGGCCGAGCGCGATCAGATCGACCGCGCGATCCGGCATCTCGAAGCAAGACTGCACAAACCGATCCAGCGCGCCGTCGATGCGCACGACCTCGCGTTGCTCGACGCCCTTCACCAGCAACTGAACGACCTGCGAAGTCGTGACCCCCACGACTTTTCTTCCTGACACGCAGGCTTGGGACCGCGCCCGTCTCTCTATACCTTCATCGCCGGGGACGTCGCCGATAGAGAGCCAACCCATGCGCCTCGCCGCCCTGCTCGCGCCGCTAGTCCTCTCCGCCTGCGCCCTTTCCGCGACACAGACCCCGCAGGCGCTGCAATCCCTTCCCGCCGGCGCCTACCAGCTCGAAAAGCCGCACGCCTCGCTCCTCTTCCGCGTGAAGCACATGGGCCTCTCCAGCTACACCGCCCGCCTCACCGATTTCGACGCCACGCTCGACTTCGACCCGAAGAACCCCACGGCCTCCCACGTGAAGGCCATCATCAATCCCCTGTCGGTGCAGGCTGACCACCCCACCGACAAGGATTGGGACCGCCGCATCGGCGAGGAGCTGATGGAAGGAAAGCAGTTCCCGCAGATCGTCTTCGAGTCCACGAAGGTCGAGACCACGGGCGAGTTCACCGGCAAGGTCACGGGCAACCTCACCTTCATGGGCGTCACCGAGCCCGTGACGCTCGACGTCACCTACAACGGCTCCCTCAACGACGCCCCGCTCTACCAGTTCCGCCCCGCCGTCGGCTTCTCCGCCCGCGCCCACATCACCCGCAGCGACTTCGGCCTCACCATGTACCGCTCGATCGTCTCGGACGACGTCGAGATCATCATCGAAGCGGAGTTCACGAAGCACTGATGCGCGGGCTCAGCCGCCGATGATCACGATGTCGAAATCCGCATTCCGGGCCAGCGAGCGGCACGAGTCGATGTCGCCTTCATGCGAAACACGAAGCTCAGCCTCGATCGCATTCGTTGGTCCTCCGCCGGCAGCGGCGAGGAAATTGTCGCGCGAGGCCGCCAGGTCCGGCAACGCAAGCGCCGGATCATTGCCGGCCTCCCGGGCCCTCAACTCGGCCCACTCGCGATAGAGCCCGGTTACCGACAGCAATGGCGGCGCCCTGAAATGCTTTTCCGAGACCGCCTCGAGCGCCCACAACAGCCCGCCACACTGCACGGCGAAGACGTAGTCCACATTGTCGGGCGGAGGCGTTCCGGAAGCGCGCTCGGGCCTCGGGTCGGCTCCCGGCCGCGGCACATCCGGTTCAGGCTCCGGCGTCGCACACCCCGTCAGCGCCAGCATCCCCGCCAGGACCCCCGCTTCGACCCATCGCCCGTTTCGTGCCATATCACCCCCAAGAGACATGCCTGCGTAGAGGACCACACCATGACCGCGGAAGCCACCCAGCCGGACGCCGTCCCCGCCTCCACTTCCCAGCAGCAGCGCTACACCGCCGTCGCCATCGCCCTGCACTGGGCCATCGCGCTTCTCATAATCGGCCTGCTCACGGTCGGCTGGATCATGGACTACCTGATCCCCGGCGGCCCCGGCAGCCCGAAGACTGCGATCATCCAGCTGCACAAGTCGTTCGGCATCACCGTCCTCCTGCTCACCGTCGCGCGCATCCTCTGGCGCCTGATGAACCCGCCGCCGCCCGAACCTCCCATGCCCGCCGCGCAGAAGCTGCTCGCGAACGGCGTCCACGTCCTTCTCTATGTCGTGATGCTGGCCATGCCGCTCACAGGCTGGATCATGGCCTCCGCCGAGGTCGACAAGCACGAGACGCTCTTCTTCGGCACATTCCCCTTCTATGCCCCCGGCGTCGCCGGCCTGCCGCTCGAAACCCGCGAGCCCCTCGCCGAGACAACCGAGTTCCTCCACCACAACCTCGCCTTCGTCATCGTCGGCCTCTTGCTCCTCCACGTGGCGGGAGCCGTGAAACACCAGTTCATCGACAAGGATGGTCTCATGGCGCGCATCGCTCCCGGTATCTTCGGCCGCACGCAGGGCCCTGTGGACAACGGCCACGGCGCCATCTGGGCCTTCGGCGCGTCGATCCTGCTGTTCGGCGCCGTCGCCGGCCTCTCCTTCGCCGCGCCGCCGTCGGATGCGCCGCCCACCGTCACAGCGGACCAGAACCAGGCCCCCGCATCGAAGGCGCCGGCATGGACCGTCGATTATGGGAAGAGCACGATCGCATTCAAATCCGCCTACATGGGTCGCGCCTTCCAGGGCACGTTCCCCGGCTGGACCGCGCAGATCCAGCTCGACACCGATGCGCCTCCGCATCCCGACACGCCCGTCGATGGCTATGTCCGCGTGGTCATCCCCACGGGCAAGATCAGCACGGGCGAGCCCTATTTCGACGACAACGTCACGCAGGGCGACTGGTTCGACGTCGCGAAGAATCCCGAAGCCACCTTCGAAGTGAAAGGCGGCCTCTATCGTCTTAGCGATACTCAATATGAAGCCACAGGCGTCCTGCACCTGAAGGGCCTCGACTACCCCGTGCGCCTCCCCTTCACGCTCGCGATCGACGGCAAGACCGCAAAGATGCACGGCGAGGTCACCCTCAAGCGCATGGCGATGAACATCGGCACGGGCACGCCCACCGAGGCCAAGGGCGACGCCGAGTGGGTGGCCGACGATGTCGGCGTCATCATCGACGTCACCGCGACGCGCCAGTGAGGACCGGTGTGATGAGCCGCGTGAGTCCCCTCGCGAGTCTCCGACTCACGACTCGAATTTCGTCCTCGCGAGTCCTCGCGCGGGCGCTCGACGAGTCGAAATCGGCGCCGAGCGAGGCCCTCGGCAGGTCAAAAACTGTGTCACTCATGCCACAGCGCGGACTCGAAATGCGCGACAGAGAGTCCCGCTTCGAGACGCGCGCGAGGCGCCGCGATGACCTCTCTCGGCGCCTTCGCGGGCGCCGCAACGTGGCCGCGCGCGGACTCGAAAAACGATGAACTCCGATTCAGAAACGGCGCCTCGCGCCCCCGCGCGCGTCCTCGGCGCGGACCCGGCCGCGCTCGACGAAGCGGCCCGCGTCCTCCTCGCCGGCGGCCTCGTCGCGGTGCCCACCGAGACCGTCTACGGACTCGCCGCGGACGCCACGAATGGCGCCGCCGTCGCCGCGATCTACACAGCCAAGGGGCGCCCCTCCTTCAACCCGCTCATCTGCCACGTCGCCGACCTCGCGATGGCCGAGTCCCTCGCCGTGATGAGTCCTCTTGCCCGTGCGCTCGCCACCCGCTTCTGGCCCGGCCCGCTCACGCTCGTGCTCCCACGCTCGCGCGAGTGTCCCGTGCACGAGCTCGTCACTGCGGGCCTGCCCTCGATCGCGCTGCGCCAGCCACAACACATTGCCACGCTTGGAATTATTTCGCGTGTCGGGAGACCTCTCGCGGCTCCATCCGCCAATCCATCGGAGCAATTGAGCCCGACGACGGCGGCTCACGTGGCCTCCGGATTGGGTTCGAAGATCGATCTCATCATCGATGGCGGTGCGTGCCGCGCGGGCCTCGAGTCGACCATCATCGCGCCCGGTGAAGACGGCGCCGTGCTGCTCCGCGCGGGCGCTCTCGCGCGCTCGGAGATCGAGTTGCTCACAGGCCCGCTGAGGTCTCCTGACGCCGCCAGGGGCGTCGTGGCGCCGGGCATGTTGAGGCGCCATTACGCCCCCCGCGCGCGCCTCCGACTCGGCGCCTCGAACGTCGAGTCGGGAGAGGCCTTCCTCGCCTTCGGGGCGCCTCCGGCAGGTGTTTCACCTTCTCTCAACCTTTCGATTCGCGGTGACCTCGCGGAGGCTGCATCGAACCTCTTCGCGATGCTGCGCGTGCTCGACTCGACTCACTCCGCGATCGCCGTGGCGCCGATTCCGGAGACCGGACTCGGGGAGGCAATCAACGATCGCTTGCGAAGAGGTGCTGCACTCTCGTGACAAGATAGTGTATGTACAGATTCGTTGAGTCGGATTTCCGATCGGAGAAGACTCAACTTCATCGGCGCCAGCTCGCTAGCGAGTGAAGCGTCAGGGACCACTCAAGGAGACTTAGAATGGCCACTGCCAAAAAAGCTGCGAAGAAGCCCGCCAAAGCCGCCGCCAAAAAACCGGCGAAGAAGAAGAAGTAGGCTTTAGGCTCTTCGCATTGGGCAGCCAGTCCTTGGCCAGCGCCTCTCTCGAGAGGCCGCCCAATTCCCAGAGACTAGTGTAGCATTCCTCGTGCCCACCCGGTCCTCCGGGTGGGCACGAACACTTTTGGGGCCGTGTTTTCGGCGACATTCGCCGCCCGCCCCTACGCCAATGGCGTCATCACCCCTGTGCATAACCACGGACCGCCGGGCGCCTGCCCGGCAGTCGCCGCGCAAGCGTCGAATACGCCCTCATGGCGAGCAGCCGCGCAAAGCGCGGCGCCCGTCGAACCACCCGGGCGTGCTCACCAACCCGCAGGGCGCATTGGGCAAAGCGGAATGCACCGTCCCCACCCACCGCGGTCATTCTCGGACTTGTCCCGAGAATCCCGATCGCCTCGCCCTGGAAACGATCCGTTCCTTGTCCCGCTCATCCCGGCGAAAGCCGGGACCCAGAGCGACGCGCGTTGACATCTCCACCTGCAGCCCTGGATCCCGGCTTTCGCCGGGATGAGCGGATGATGAGCCGGTAGAGTTCGTACGAATCCAACACCCACATCGTGGGATGGAGCGATCCCGCCGCCCTTCAATCTCAGGGCTCTGACCCTCCCACACCGTGGGACAGTCGGATCCATGATCCCTCCACCCGCTCCGGCGGCCCCATCCTTCCCGCATGAGCACAGAGACCACCAGCAACTCGGGCGACACCAGTCTCGCCTTCGCCCTCGACCCGCGCATCGACGGGATCGATCCGCCCTGGACGGAGGACAGCTTCTCCTCGCCGGTGACAGGCGACGCCTACGCCCACGCCTGGGACATCCTCAAGGTGATCTTCACCCGCTTCTGGACACCGGTTCAGCTCTTCGCCCTCGGCGCTGTTCGCCAGAGCCGGATGCATGAGTGCCTCGACTGGCTCCGCCCCCTGGAGCTGATGCTCCGCCGGATCATCTTCATCGAGGCGCAGGCGCGCGCGGCGAACCTCCCCGATCCCAAGCCGCTGCGTCCGGGCCGTCCCCACAAACCCCGCCCGTGGCCCGACCTCACCTTCGACAGCGCCAACTCGACCACATGGCGCGTCAGCTTCGCCAACCTGCGCCCCGCCCAGCCGGGCCGGCCCCGCCGGCCGTACAAGCCCAAGCTGGAACGCGCCTCATGGGAGGCGCCGCTCCTCAAGCCGCGCGAGCATGGCCGCATGCTGAACCCGCTCCCGCTCGCCTGGCGGCTCGAGGCCATCATCCGCGTCTGCGCCGATCCGTGGTCGCGCATCGCCAGGCTCGCCGCCCGCATGAAGCGGGGGCTCGTCTCCCGCGTCCCCACGTTTGCGAAGCCCCAGCTGATCCGCACCCCGCGCACGCTGCCGACGCTCAACCGCCTCGGCGCCATCCTCGGCCTCCAGACCCTCAAGCGACGCGACAGCTCCTGATCTCTCGCCACAACCAGACCGGACCAACCCGCAGGACCCTCCTGCGGGGATGCGGACCCATGACTCAAAGTAAACGCCCGACATTGCGACAGCAGAACCCTGCCCTGCACGGGCATTACGCAGACGACATTCTGCTCCCGGTAGAATTCGGGGCCAAAGCTCCACGGAGAGGCGGTCTTTTTGAATTGTAGCTGTCTCAATGCGCAGCTACTGTCTGCGCTGCCAGGGGGTGGCGAGTGGTGCGGGACCTTACCAATGCTTGAGATCGCTGCGGTCGTTCTCGCAGTCCTTGTGGGACTGCTTCTGATCTTCCTCGTTTACCGTGCCGCGCGCACCTATGACGCGGGCGCCCACGCCACCTTCATCACGACGAAGGGCGGCGACTTCTATGGCGCCCTGCGCGCGCCCATCACCATCTGGGATCCCCGCATCAAGGTCCTGCGCGATCGCAACGCCCCGGCTCTCTCTATTATCACCACCGACGCCTCGGGCGGCCATTTCGAGAAATCGCTGGTGAACCGCCGCACCGGCGAGATTTCCCTGCGCGTCCACACCGTCGCGCCCCGCCCCTTCGTCACGCGCACGTCGGACAAGCGCCAGCTGATCATCAAGGCCAAGGTCGCCTTCCAGCTCGATATCGACCGCATCATCATCCCGACGCAGATGGAAAGCTTCGGCTCCGCCCTCGCCGCCCGCGTCGAGAACCTGTTCGACAACGCCATCGGCGAGCATGAGGACCAGGACGTCTTCGCCAAGCAGCGCGAGATCGAGACCTCCGTCCTGCGCCAGCTCCAGGACATCGAATTCCCGGCCGACCCGAACCACGCCACCGGCATGCAGCTCGGCATCAAGGTCTACGAGGCGATGTTCTCGTACGAGCCCGCCGTGAAGCCGATCAACAAGGATCTCTCCAACGGCCCGATGGCCTACGACAACGAGCACCTCGATGATCTGGTCGACATGCTCGAGAAGGCCAACCCGGCCACCGTCGAAGTCCTGATGCGCATGCTGGAGATGCAAACCCGCCAGAACATCGTGCAGATGCTCTGCAACTCGGGCGGCCTCGTCGCCTTCACCGCCTCGGAACTCGGCCTCTCCGAGCGCACGGTTGAACGCGCCTCCAACGGCGCCAATATCATGAAGGCCGCGGCCAATCCGCCGGCGGAAGCTCCGGCTGCGGCGCCCAACGGCGCCTCCGCCTCGCCGGTAGCCGCTCCCGTCGATCCGGCGACCGCCTATTACAGCCTCGGCGCCCCCAAGGCGCAGAAGAAGCCTGAAGCCGAGACCAAGTCGTAGAATGACCATCGAACGCGAAGACCAGCTCGACGGCCTGAAACACATCGGCCGCATCGTGGCGCAGGCGCTTGAAGCCATGCGCGGCGCCGCCGAGCCGGGGATGACCACCGCCGAACTCGACGCCATCGGCGCCGAATTCCTCGACCGCGAAGGCGCGAAGTCCGCCCCGAAAGTCACCTACAACTTCCCCGGCGCGACCTGCATCAGCGTGTTCCCCGCGATCGCCCACGGCATCCCGAACAAGACGGTGCTGAAAGCCGGCCAGCTCATCAATATCGACGTCTCCGCCGAAAAGAACGGCTACTTCGCCGACACCGGCGCGAGCTTCGTCCTCAAGGGCGGAGAGAAGCGTCTCGAAATTCTCTGCCGCGATGGCAAGCGCGCCCTCTGGACCGGCATCCGCCAAGTGAAGCCCGGCGCCGCGCTCAACGCCCCCGGCATCGCCATTGAGGAATTCGCCCGCAAGCACCGCTACACACTCGTCCGCAATCTCGCGAGCCACGGCGTCGGCGGCGCCCTCCATGAAGAACCCGGCGAGATCCCCACCTGGAAGGATCTCTCCGAGCGCCGCCGTATCAACGAAGGCCTCGTCTTCACGCTGGAGCCGTTCCTGTCCCTCGGCGCCGGCTGGGCCATCGACGGCCACGACGGCTGGACCCTCTACGCCGACAAGCAGAACGCCCCGACGGTCCAGTACGAGCATACGCTGGTGGCGACGCGAAACGGCACTGTGATCACAACGCTGGCGGCTTAGAGCACCCGCCCCGGGTTCATCCGTCCATCCGGATCGAGCGCCTTCTTCACCGCGCGCATCATGTCCATCTCGACCTGCGACTTGCGCCAGGCCAGCTCATCGCGTTTCAGACGGCCAATGCCATGCTCCGCCGAGATCGACCCGTTGAGGCTCGCGATCAGGTCATGGATCGCCTCCGACACCGGCAACCCATCCTTCGAGACAAACGCGTCCTGATCCGCCCCCGCCGGCGGCGTCACGTTGAAATGGATGTTGCCATCCCCCACATGCCCGAACGCGATGATGTCGACGCCAGGTCGCAGCGACGACGCCAGCGCCGCGCCACGCTCCATGAACTCCGCCACGCGCGAGACCGGCACCGACACGTCATGCTTCAACGCCTTGCCGTGCGCGCGCTCGGCGACCGCGATGTTCTCACGGATCTTCCAGACCATCGCCTTCTGGCCTTCGTTCTCGCAGATGGCCGCATCCGCCGCGACGCCGGTCTCGATCGCATCGCCCAGCAGGCTCTCCATCATCTCGCGAGCCCCCTCCTCGCGCGGCAATGACAGCTCGACCAGCACGCGCCATGGCGCCGTGCTCGGCAGCGGATCGCGCGTATCGGGAATGTGCTTCAGCACCAGCTCAAGCCCCAGCTTCGGCACGATCTCGAACCCCGTCACGGCCCCGCCGCTCACGGCCTTCGCGATCTGCAGCAGCTCCACCGCCTTCGCCGGGCTCTCAACCACGACCCACGCCGTTTCCTTCACCGCCGGCTTAGGGAACAGCTTCAGCGTCGCCGCGGTGACGATCCCCAGCGTTCCCTCCGCCCCAATGAACAGCTGCTTGAGATCGTAGCCCGTATTGTCCTTGCGCAGACCGCGCAGCCCATTCCAGATCCGCCCGTCCGGCAGCACCGCCTCGATGCCCAGCACGAGGTCGCGCATCATCCCGTAGCGCAGCACGCCCACGCCGCCCGCATTTGTCGAGATCAGCCCGCCGATCATCGCCACACCCTGCGCGCCCAGCGCCAGCGGGAAAAGCTTGCCATGCTCATCCGCGATCTCTTGCGCGCGCGTGAGCACGACCCCAGCTTCCAGCGTCATTGAATCGTTCAGCGTATCGACGTCGCGCACCTTGTTCATGCGCTTGAGCGAGATCAGCACTTCGCCCTGGGGGACCGAACCATTGACCATGCCCGAATTGCCGCCCTGCGGGTTCACCGCAAAGCCATACTCGGCGCACAGCGTCATCGCCTTCGAGACTTCTTCGGTCGTCGCCGGTTTCACCAGCACGGGCGTCGAGCCCTTCCAGCGGCCGCGCCAGTCGCTGATGTGTGGATCGATCTCCTGAGGATCGGTCGATACGCCCTTCGGCCCCAGCGCCTCGGTAAGGCGGGCGATGAATTCGGTTGTGCGCGTGCCGATGTCGTCAGCCATGGCGAACTCCTAGCCGATCAGGTCGTCCGGGCTGCAGGTCTTCACGCCTTTCACGATCTTCGTCGTGATGAACAGGCTGTCGAACTCGCCCTCGAACCGGAGACCCTTCTCCGTCTGCTTCGTCGTGTAACAGGCCGGCGTTCTATACCCGTCGTCCTCATACGCAAAGCACGCCTGCCCCGTTCCGGAAATGGTCAGCCGGCCGTGCATCACGCCATCGGGCGTGTAGTACAGGGTCTCGCCATTGGGCTGGATGCACTCGCGCCAGGAAAACCCGAAGGTCGGCGAATACCCACTCATCTCGATGCCGAACAAAGCCTCGCGGAGCTTTGTGCCGGTCAGCGCATAGCCGTTCTTCACCACCTGTCCAAAAGCCGGCGCGGCCATCACGGCCGCCACGAACCCCGCCAGGAAAAGCCTGCTCATCCGCCAGCTCCGAACCTTGACGAAAACTGCCACGGGCCGAGGGCGGAACGAAGGCCCCTTCGGCGCCTGCATGGTGGCTTGGACTTACGTGCTCTCCTTGTTATTAAGCGCTTTCAACGCCTCATCGGGTGTGCTGCCAACCGCCACGTAGCCCGGAGGATTGTCCCAGAATTCCTGAGTAGGAATATCCTGCGCCCACGGGCTAGGAAGGTCTTCGTCATCTGCTGCAAGCGCCGCCAGCAATTCGCTCGCCGGCCCGTCAGTATCAAATCCGGCGATCGCGATCCATTTCCCACCAGAATAGGTCCCGGAATAGCGATCCTCGATTATCACAACGGGATACGACCTGCCGTCTTCAGACCATTTCATCGCGATCTCCTCCAATCTGCTGCGCTTGACGAACCGGCCCCGCGAGTTTCCAACAGGTCATAGGTTCGCGCCAAGCCCACTGGAGTCCTGAAAATGCCCTACGCCCCATTCGACCTCGAAGGAAAAGTCGCGCTCGTTACGGGCGGCAATCGCGGCATCGGGTTCGGTTTCGCGCAGGCGCTGTATGGCGCCGGCGCCGCCGTCGCGATCTGGGGCTCGAACGAAAAGAACAATGCCGAAGCCGTGAAGAAGCTGGGCAGCGGCGCCAGGGCCTGGACCGTCAACGTCGCCGACGAGAAGCAGGTGGCCGAAGCGATGCTGGAAGTCGCGGGTCATTTCGGCCGCATCGACAGCGTGTTCGCCAACGCCGGCATCGGCGGCGGCGCGAAATCCTTCGCCGAGTTCCCGACCGATGTTTATCGCCGCGTGCTCTCGGTGAACCTCGACGGCGTCTTCTTCACCCTGCGCGAAGCCGCAAAACACATGGTCGAACGCGCCAAGGCCGGCGACCCCGGCGGCTCGCTGATCGGCGTCGCCTCGCTTGCCGCGATCGAGGGCGCGGCCCGCAACGAGGCCTACGCCGCCACGAAGGGCGCGGTGATCTCGATGATGAAATCCATCGCGGTCGAACACGCCCGCTATGGCGTCCGCGCCAACTCCATCCTCCCCGGCTGGATCGCCACCGACATGACGCAGGCCGCGCAGGACAACTCCGCCTTCGCCGAGAAAGTCATCCCGCGCGTGCCGATGCGCCGCTGGGGCGAACCGAAGGACTTCGGCGGTGTCGCCGTCTATCTGACGTCAGACGCATCCGCCTATCACTCCGGCGACTCATTCGTCATCGACGGCGCGTATTCGATCTTCTAGACTTGTATCGGATCAATCGGGGGACTCACATGACCATACGGACACTGACAATCGCATGCGCCGCGCTGGCGTTTCTCGTGGCCTGCAGCGGGGCTGGCGGCGGCACGCCTGTTCCGAAGACTCAAACCGACAAGCAGAAGCTGGCCGGCGAGATCGCCACGCTCATGAGCGATCCGAAAATGGTCGACGGCGTTTTCGATTCCATGGCGGGCATCGTCATGCCGACGATGATGAACATGTGCGAGACCGTTGCTGCAAACCAGCGCGACGCATGCGTGGCTCGCGTCGAGAAGACACGGCCGGTTATGGATACGTCGATGAAGGAAATGATGGATCAGACCAAAACGCTCATGCCGGAGTTGATGCAGGAGATGGGCGCGATCATGGCGCGCCTCTATACCGGCGAAGAACTGGCAAGGATGAACGACTTCTACGCGTCGGCTGAGGGCAAATCGATCATACAGAAGCAGCCGAAGGTGCTGGCGGAATACATGCCGATCGTCACCCAACGCATGCAGGCCATGCAGATCGACATGATGCGCAAGATACAGAAGCGGGTCACTGAGGCGCTGGCCGAAGACGGCATCACGGTCGCGCAACCGCCAATCTGACACGGCGATATTGACAGTCCATGTACTGACACTTACTGTCAGTACATGGCTGACGAAAAGCGCTACACCGCCGAACAGCTGGCCGCGGCCGCGGGCGTCTCGCTGCGCACGGTGCGCTACTACGTGCAGGAAGAGCTGATCGACCGGCCGCTCGCGCGCGGGCCAGGCGCACACTTCACCGACACACACATGCGCCAGCTCAAGCGCTGCAAGCTGCTGCAGGACTGGGGCTTCGATCTCGAGACGATCCGCGACAAGTCGAACTCGTTCCAGTCGATCCTCGATGGCTATGCGATCGACGCCAACTTCATGAGCCACGGCGCAACCCTGCGCGCCCTGTTCGGCTCGCCGGGGAACGAGCCCACCGGCCTCACAGCGAAACAGACCGAAGCCATGAAAGCCGCCGTGCAGCGCCTGCGCGGCAAGACAGCGAAACCCGCGCTTGAAAAGAAGTCCGCCACCGAGATCGTTCCCATGGCCGACGGCATCGACCTGGTGATCGACAAGACGCGTTACGACATCCCCTCGCCCAGGGATCTCGTGGAGATCGCCCTTCTCATCCGCAAATCGTTCGACCCGCTGAAGCGACGCGATGAGGACGACGATGACTGACCTCGCCGCCCTTCGCCGCGAGTATGCGCGGAAGATCCTGGAACGTGCGGGCGTTTCATCGCCTCGGCTGGAAGAAGCCTACGCCACGATCCCGCGCGAGGATTTCGTTGGTCCCGGCCCGTGGTCGTTGTTCCGGATGACGGGCTATGGCCTGACCGAAGATGCAGATCCCCGGCATCTCTACGACGACGTGCTCGTCGCGCTCGTTCCGGAAAAGCGCATCAACAATGGCCAACCCTCTGGCCACGCCATGTGGCTCGACGCGGCCGACCCGCGGCCAGGGGATCATGTCGTCCATGTCGGCGCAGGCACCGGCTATTACACGGCCATGCTCGCCCATCTTGTCGAACCATCCGGCCACGTCACCGCGATCGAGTACGACGTAAATCTCGCTGCGAAGGCGCGCCAGAACCTGAAGGCCTTTCCGAACGTCGCCGTGCTGCAGGGCGATGGCGCGACCCTGCCCTTCGATCCTGCCGACGTCATCTACGTCAACGCCGGCGTCACGCGCCCCGCCGAAAGCTGGCTCGATGGCCTGAAGAAGGGCGGCCGCCTCGTCCTTCCCCTCACCGCCTCGACCGGCCCGGGCCAGATCCCGCCCGGCGCTATCTTCCGCTTCGAGCGGCAAGGCGCGGAGTTCAGGGCGAGCGTCGTCTCCCCGGCCGGCTTCATCCCTTGCGAAGGCCTGCGCGAGAGCGAGCACGATGAAGCCCTCACGAAAGCCTTCACCGATGGCGACGTGACGCGCGTCACGCGCCTCGTTCGCGGCGGCGAATGGCCGGATGAGACTATCTGGCTGCGGGGGCCCGGCTGGACACTTCTATATGCGTGAGTGCGCGGCTGCGCTCGCATCTCGAATATCGATAAAAACCTCTCGCCCACGTCAATCGGCCCTGCTAAGCCTCGGCGTCCCGAATTCCAGAGAAGAGACAGAGCCATGATGAAGCTCCGCCTTGCAGCTGCCGCCCTTCTGGCCGGCGTGGCCCTCGCCGCTTGCAACCAGACCACCACAGGCCCGGGCGAAGGCTTCGCCGCCTGTGACGCCACCGATACGCCGGCCGCGGCGCAGACAGGCGGCGGCCTTTCGATCGCCCCGCTGGAGTTCACCTGCAAGAAGCTGCCGAACGGCCTGCGCGTCTATGCGATGCCGGACAAGAACACGGCGAACGTCTCGGTCACCGTCTGGTACGACGTCGGCTCGAAGGACGATCCTGCCGGCCGCTCGGGCTTCGCCCACCTCTTCGAACACCTGATGTTCAAATCGACCACGAACCTTCCGCCCGAAGGCTTCGACCGTCTCACGGAAGACGCCGGCGGCTTCAACAACGCCTCGACCTGGAACGATTTCACGAACTACTACGAGACCGTCCCCGCCAACCATCTCGAGCGCGTGCTCTGGGGCGAGGCGGACCGCATGGGCTCGCTTGTCATCGACGACGCCAACTTCAAGTCCGAGCGCGAAGTGGTGAAAGAGGAACTGCGCCAGTCCTACCTCTCCAACCCCTATGGCAAGCTGCTCGGCCTCTATCTCTACCAGTCGGGCTATGGCGTTCACCCGTATGGCCGCCCCGGCATCGGTTCGATCGAGAACCTCGACGCATCGACAATCGAAGACGTGCGCGCGTTCCACGCCGCCTACTACCGGCCGGACAACGCCATCCTCGTCGTCTCCGGGAATTTCGATGAGGCCACGCTCGATGGCTATGTGAAGAAATACTTCTCCGGCCTCACGACGCCGAAACGTGAGATTCCGCGCGTGAAAGCCGTCGAACCGGCACGCACGGAAGCCAAGTCCTACACGGTCTACGAGCCCAACGTGCCGCTGCCGGCCGTCGTTCTCTCCTGGCCTTCGCCCGATGCGGCGAGCCCTGACAATGCGGCGCTCACGCTGATGGATGCGATCCTCGTGCGCGGCGAATCTTCGCGCCTCTACCAGTCGCTGATCTATGACCAGCAGGTCGCCGCCGACATGGGCTCCAACTTCGACATCACGGCCCAGCCCGGTCTCTACGCGCTCTACGTGATCCTCTCCAACGGCAAGACGGCGGAACAGGGCCTCGCGGCGCTGAAGGCGCAGATCGCGAAGATGCGCGACACGCTGGTGACGCCGGCCGAGCTGGACGAAGCGCGCAACGAGCTGATCACTTCGGCGCTCGAAGGCCGCGAAACCTCCGACGGCCGCGCTGACGATCTCGCCCGCAGCGTCATCCTCTATCGCAACGCCAAGGCGTCGGACGAGCTGCTCGCCAAACTGCAGACTGTAACGGCAGAAGACATCCAGCGCGTCGCCAAGGCGATCATGGACGACACGAAGTCGGTCACGATCAACTACCTGCCCGAGGCGATGCAGAAAGGCGCAGCCGAAGCGACCTTCGCCGACGCCGCCACGATCCAGACATCCAGGATCGACATCGCCGCCGCCGACATCCCGGTCTACACGCTCGCCCCCGAGGCCGAACGCAAGCTTCCGCCGGAAGCAGGCCCGCCGGTCGCCGCCAAGGTTCCCGGCGCGAGTGAGAAGACGCTGGCCAATGGCCTGCGCGTGATCGTCGCCAACAAGCCGGGCCTTCCGTTGATCAGCGCCAGCCTGCGCATCTCCGCCGGCAGCGCGTTCGATCCGGCCGGCAAGGCGGGTCTCGCCTCGATGACGGCCGATCTCACCACACGCGGCACCAAGACCCGCTCGGCGACGCAGATCGCCAGCGAGATCGAAAGCCTCGGCGCCGCGATCGGTGCGGGCTCCGGGCCTGACGCCACTGACGTCTCGATCTCCACGCGTTCCGACAAGGTGAAGCAAGCCTTCGCCATCATGGCGGATGTCGTGCAGAACCCGGTTTTCGCGCAGGCCGAACTTGACCGCGCACGGCAGGAAACGCTCGACAATCTCGACGTGCAACTGACCCAACCGCGCGCCGTTGGCGGGCTTGCGATGAACCGCGCCCTGTTTGGCGCAGGCCCTTATGGCGGCACGCCAACCAAGAAGTCGATCAACAGCTTGAAGCAGCCTGAACTCGCCGCCTTCCATGCGGAGAAATGGCGCCCCGATGCGGCCGTGCTCGTCATCGCCGGCGACGTGACGCCTGAAGCCGGCTTCGCTCTGGCGGAGGAAGCCTTCGGCGCCTGGGCCAAGCCCACGACGCCGCTCGCCGCCGCGCCTGCTGCCGGAACGCCAGCTGCTCCGCGCGCCGTGACGCTCGACATGCCGCAGATCGGCCAGGCCGCCGTCTTCCTCGGCCGCACCGGCCCGTCGCGCCTGTCGGACGACTACTATGCGACGGCTGTTGCGAACAACGTGCTCGGCGGCGGCTATTCCGCCCGCCTCAATGCCGAGATCCGCATCAAGCGCGGCCTCTCCTACGGCGCCAACGCGTCGCTCGCCGCACGCAAGCAGCCCGGCCCGATCGTCGCGGCCGCACAGACGCGTAACGAGGCGGTGCCGCAGGTTGTCGACCTGATGCTCTCGGAATTCACGCGCCTCGGCTCGGAGCCGATCCCGGAGAAGGAACTCAGCGCCCGCAAGGCCGTGATCATCGGCGGCTTCGGCCGCACTGTTGAAACCACGTCCGGCGTCGCGGGGCAGTACTCCGCTCTCGCCCAGTTCGGCCTGCCGCTCGAAAAGCTGCAGACCTATTCGAACGACATCAACGCCGTCACCGCCGAACAGGCGCAGGCCGCGGCCAAGGCGTACTACGACCCCGCCAACGCCACGCTGGTTGTCGTGGGTGACGCCTCGAAGTTCTGGGACGACGTCAAAGGCAAGCGTCAGGGCATGGAGCGCCTGCCCGTGTCGAAGCTCAACCTCGACTCGCCGACGTTGAAGTAAGCGACTCGGAACGCCAAAAACAGAAACGCCCCGGTCAACCGCCGGGGCGTTTCACTTTGATCTCGAAGAATTCCTAAAGCAGCGGCATCCCGCCGAACTTCACGGCGACGGCCATCACCAGCAGGAAGCTCATCATGATCGCCATGGCGATCAGCACCGTCACGACGCGCGCCTTGGTGAGGTCCATGTCGGCCGCCGGATCGAGGAAGTAGCTGCGCATCGTTGGGGGATCGAAACTTTCCTGGAGGAACCAGGGGGCCAGCTTTCCCGCCATCCAGAGCGAGAAGGCTGTCAGAACCAAGCTCATCGAAAAAAGCACGACTGCGGGGAACACCATCGCAACTTCGGCGTTCATGACGATTCAGCCTCCAACAGCGCCCTGCTGTCAGAGGTGAATCAACGCGCGCGTTTCGTCAAACGGCTTTGTGGCCGCAAGCTGCTTTTGTCGCGGGTTATTTCTTGAGGTTCCCACAGAAGCGCTGGATGCGCCGGCAGGCCTCTTCCAGCTTCTCCGTTGAAGTCGCGTAGGAAATCCGGAAAGCCGGGCCGAGGCCGAAGGCGGAACCGAAAACTACGGCCACTTTCTCTTCTTCCAGCAGCGCCGCCGCGAATTCCTCGTCATTGGTCAGCTTCATACCGCCCGCCGACGTCTTGCCCATGGCGCGCGAGCAATCCGGATAAACATAGAATGCGCCTTCCGGCGTCGGGCAGTGCAGTTCCTCGGTCTGGTTCAGCATCCCGACGACGAGGTCGCGGCGCTTCTTGAACAGCTCCTGGTTCGGCTTGATGAACGCCTGGGTTCCATTGAGCGCCTCCACGGCCGCCCACTGGGAGATCGACGACGGGTTGGACGTCGTCTGGCTCATCACCTTGGCCATGCCCTTGATCAGGACTTCCGGCCCGGCGGCATAGCCGATGCGCCAGCCCGTCATCGAATAGGCCTTCGAGACGCCGTTCATGGTGAGCGTGCGGTCATAAAGGCGCGGCTCGACCTGCGCGATCGTCCAGAACTGGAAGCCGTCGAACACCAGGTGCTCGTACATGTCGTCCGTGAGGATCCAGACATGCGGGTGGCGCAGGAGCACGTCCGCAATCGCCCGCAGCTCGTCCTTCGTATAGGCGGCGCCCGACGGGTTGGACGGCGAGTTGAGGATCAGCCACTTGGTGCGCGGCGTGATCGCCTTCTCCAGCGCCTCCGGCTTGAGCTTGTAGTTGTCGCTCGCTTTCGCCTCCGCAAACACCGGCGTCGCGCCGCAGATCAGCGCCATCTCGGGATAGCTCACCCAGTACGGCGTCGGGATCACCACCTCGTCGCCAACGTTCAGCGTCGCCACAAAGGCGTTGTAGATCTTTCCAGCACAGTGGGATCCGAAGCTTGGAATTCACGTGACTTGAAGTCGCGGCCGCACTGACCCTATAGTGAGTCGTATTAATTTAAATCATACCAACATGGTCAAATAAAACGAAAGGCTCAGTCGAAAGACTGGGCCTTTCGTT
>JADMIO011189559.1_pt1 | contig 132517 bp, 156 predicted proteins | sample 8958161 | NCBI WGS metagenome assembly JADMIO01 (sample SAMN16585339, study PRJNA669376) | soil metagenome | isolation source: Crop rotation soil | place: USA: Cullars Rotation, Alabama | collected 2011 | reverse complement strand
CCGCGACTTCAAGTCACGTGAATTCCAAGCTTCGGATCCCACTGTGCTGGAAAGCTCAAACGAAGCCAGCATAGTCTTCTTCATATCCTCCTCGGTACTCTCCTTTCTCTCGCTACTCTGCTCACTCTTCTTTCCCTCCAAAACCTTCGCAGCCATAGTCTTGGCCTGCGCATCCCCGACCTTCCCATAGACCGCCATCGCACTCGCAATCATACTTCCAATATCGCCCACATTCCCCGGCACAACGACCGCAGTCCCCTCCTTCGCCAACTTGCCAAACGCATCAACATATTTCTCTGCAACGCTCAGACTGACAGCTCCTTGTGCACTCTCGTTCCCATCAGCAATGGCCTTTGCAACAGCTTCTATCCCTGCAGCAGTAGCTTTCGCCTTCAACAAAATAGCCTCCGCCTCTCCGCTCGCCATATTAATCTGCTCACTCCTCAAGGCCTCCGAAGCCAGAATAACAGATTGTTTCCTTCCTTCAGCTATGTTTATCGCTGATTGTCTCTGTCCTTCAGACTCTAGAATCTCAGCACGTTTCGAGCGTTCGGCAGTGACTTGTCGATGCATAGCTTCAACGACGCCATCGGGGGCATGGATGTCGCGGATCTCGTAGCGGAGACAGACGACGCCCCAGTCTTGCGCGGCTTCGTTGATGGCTTGTGTGATGTTTATGTTGAGTGCGGCGCGCTCTTTCAGGACGTGGTCGAGTGTTAGTTGGCCGATCTCTGAACGCATTGTTGTTTGGGCGAGTTGAGAAATTGCGTATTCTGCGTCTTCTACGCCGTAACTGATTTTCTCCGTCAGGATGTGCCATATATGGGAATAGCATGAGGACAGGAAGGAGAGCATACCTAGCTTTATAAGCATCAAATACTCTCGTATATAACACACCATCCAGCTCCAGCGTAACATTATCAGCCGTAATAGCACTCTGACTAGGAATCTCAATAGCAGCCTCCTTCAAGCTCTTCACATAAGCTATCCGATCCAAGAAAGGCCATAATATAGCTAATCCAGGTTGTAAGATCCTATTGAACTTTCCCATTCGTTCTACGATCCATGCTGTTTGCTGTGGTACGAATCGCACGACTGTGTTTGCTGGTAATGAGGGACGTTGGAAATATGAGGAGGGGATGCCGTGGTTAGAGGAGTTGCTGTTGAGGAAGCTGTTATTATTGGAGGCGGAGGTTCGTGGGGAAGTGTGTAGCTGCCTGAGGGTAGGTATTGAGGCGATTCTTGTGCTGGAACTTAGGATTTGTGAACGTGGTCGCAAAGAAGTCAAAGTGCTGTTGAGCACTCTCCCTTTTACTGCAGCTTCGAGAGGCATGCTTGCTGGAGAGTTTGGTGATTTGGGACAAACTGAAGAGAAAAGAGAAGAGGTAATGTTGTCGTCAGTGAAGCTGCCTCGGACTTTCTTGCCAAGATTCACGGATGCCATTCCGCACTTGCCTTATATCTCTAGAATTGTTTCTACCACTTATATACGACCAAGCATACCAGTATCTGCGAAGTACTTAATACTCGCCCTTCTTCTATTCAACCCAAGTCCGAACATCACATCTTACACTCACGCGACCATGTCAGAATACTGGAAATCAACAGTAAGCCCCATCCCCAAGCACGAAACAGCAGTATACTAACTCACTTCCCAGCCAAAGTACTGGTGTAAACACTGCAGCACCTTCGTCCGCGACACGAAACTCGAGAAAGCCAATCACGAAGCCACCCCTAAACACCAAGGTAACCTTAAGCGGTTCCTACGGGACTTGCATCGCGGCCACGAAAACGCTCAAAAAGATAAAGATCGTGCCAAAGCAGAGGTAGCACGTCTTAATGGCGTCGTCTCTGGTTCTCCTTCGACCTCTTCTGCTGGTCCGAGTAGTAGTACAACAGCAGCGACCAAGGGAAATGAAGGGACGGGAGCATATACGAAAGAGCCAGTCAAGAAACAGTATGCGACTGAGGCGCAAAGAAAGGCGCAGTTGCAGCAATTGGTAGATATGGGTGTTGCAATTCCGGATGAGTTTAGAGGGGAGATGGCATTGGCGGGTGAGTGGCAGGTTACGGAGGAGAGAATTGTGGAGGAAGATGGGGAGAAGAGACCTGATGCTGTTGCGTTGGGCGTGAGGAAGAGGGCTGTGGGAGAGGAGGATGAAGAGGAGCAGGAGGCTAAGAAGAGGAGATGGGGTTCGACGTATAAGAGTCATCCTGGAGTGGGAGATGATGGTGATTTGGATGCTTTGCTGAGCAATGCGACGAGGAAAGATAAAGGTGTTAAGAAAGAGGAGGATGTAGTGAAGCAGGAGACCAAGTCTGAAGAAACGCCATCCGGGGAAGCAAGTCAGCCGGTAGAGCACGAAGTCAAGTCAGAGACCACAGTCAAGCAGGAGGAAGTCAAGTCAGAACCTGGAGATAATCCAGCGAGTATACAGGATGTCAAGCCTGCTTTACTGGCTGAAGATGTCACTGATCCTGCTGGAGGGGTTGTCTTCAAGAAGCGCAAAGCAAAGAACATTCGACAAAAATAAGACGTTACAGAAGAACTATATGAAACATACTACCAGGAGATCATCATTTGTTTACATGTTCCCGAGCTAGGCGAGAGCTTCTTTCGGTCGTGGCTTCCAAACGAGTGGCAGAGTATACACAGATCAATAAGCAGGTACGCAAGTCCATCCAAAACATTCTTACATGCAGTATCACGGAGAACATATTCTAATATTCCTCAGTGGCAATTCCACGATTCCACGATTCTTATAGTACCGACCGTTATTAAAGTTTCGGACTTCTCCACTTTGCACGCTTCTGCAAGTTGAGCGGCAAACTTGATTACAAAGCTGCTAGATTATGAAAGCACGAACGGGTTCATGCAGGACGTACTTCCTAATTCGTTAACGAGGCGTACTTCGAGTGGCATTTATGCATGGATATCGATATCCATTATGAAAGCTTCTGCGAGTCCGATGCACTTGCCCCGCTTTCGTCATCGAAGTCAAGAGTCGCTTTCACAATCGACCCCACATATGGAAACTTCGATGGGTGTAAACAATTATATAAACCTTTCCACATAGACGTCATTTCTTCTCGATAACAAACAAATTCGCGCCTGATCTCTCAGTATTCGAAACCGTACATAAGATACAGACACATAAGTCTCGGCAAGCTACAAGCAAAACAAAATGAAGGAAGCACTAGTATCTCCTGATATTACTGTCAAGGTCCACGATGTCCCAATTCCAAAACCAAATGCCGACCAGGTTCTCATCAAAGTGGTTGTTTCAGGCTCCAATCCCAAGGACTGGAAGGTATGACAATCTCCACCCCACCTTGACAAAAGTTAACGTCGAGACAGGTCCCGGTCTGGCAAAACGAGACACAAAACTCAGGCGACGACATTGCCGGCTATGTTGAAGAAGTCGGTGAGAATGTCACAGAATTCAAGAAGGGAGATCGAGTCGCGGCCTTCCATGAGATGAGAAAGGAAGCAGGTAGTTTTGCTGAGTATGCTATTGCTTGGAGTCATACTACTTTTCATATCCCTAAGAAGACCAGCTTTGAAGAAGTAAGTAGATATTTGAGGTTGTGTAAGAGGTAGAGACTGATCCGATCTATAGGCCTCGACCATCCCGCTTGCTGCTATGACTGCTGCTCTAGGATTGTTTCAGGAGTTGGGATTGCCTACTCCGTTGACACCTGCTACCGAGAAGATTCCTGTTGTCATTTATGGTGGAAGTAGTGCTGTCGGAGCATTTGCGTTGAAGTAAGTTTTACATACCTTTCGTGGGCACGCATATCATAAAGCATACAACTTCGAGATCATGTGTTTATACGTACTAACTTCTTACCAGACTCGCACAGCAAGCCAATCTCCACCCACTGCTTGTCATAGCAGGTCGCGCCCAAGAATTCGTAGAAGGCCTCATCGACCGCTCCAAAGGCGACACAATCATCGACTACCGCAAAGGCGACGAAGCAGTCAAGTCCGGACTGGCAGAAGCTCTCAAAGCCAATGGTTTCTCCGACGTTAAGCACGCCTATGACACCATCTCAGAGCACGGCTCTTTCAAGAACATCCTCCCAGTTCTCTCAAAATCAGGGGCCAAACTCCGTTTCGTGCTTCCAGACAAAGAGCACGCCACTCTTCCCGATTATGTGAATCATAAGTTCACAAGTGTAGGAAGTGTTCATACTGGTATTAGTGAGGAGCAGAAGAAAGCTGGATTGAAAACGGAGGGAAACAATGAATTTGGTTATGTCTACTTTAGATTGTTTGGAAGGGGATTGGAGAATGGTTGGTTTAGTGGACATCCTTATGAGGTTGTTCCTGGTGGATTGGGAGGTGTCGAGCAAGCACTGAAGGACTTGAAGGCTGGGAAGAACAGTGGCTTGAAGTATGTCTTCAAGGTTCAGGATACGAAGTAGACCGAGCGGATGACTACAATCAGATAGATCATGATGAAATGGAATAACTTTTAAGACTATAATTGCGGAATCAATCCTTTTCCCGTTTAACTAGCTGCACGTTAAGGCCGTAAGTAAATAATGTTATAATCTTCCGTCGTTGCACAGCAGTACTCAAAGTAATGGAGATCGGCCAATGACAATCTCCCCGAGGTGCGAAAGCGATTGCGATGCGACAGACAACAAAACTCAACAAATTTCAGTCATGTGATCTAGAAAGTCACTTCTCCACTTTCGCATCCGCATCTCGAACGGCCGATACTACTCGAAGCCGTACAACCTTAAAAACACGCATTCGCATCTTCAAGGTAAGCAAGTAGTATATAACATGAAGGTAGGCTCCCCAATCTCATAATCAAGTCTCATCATAACACATCTCAAACCTCAAAACAACCTCTCCATTTTCATCATACACAATCTCAACTTCAAATCCTACGAAATTTCTTCTCAACTCCAACTCGACACACCAGTCCGCATCGCTCAAGTCCTCGGCATAACCCTCTCCTCCTTCTGGGCCGGCGCAACAATCTCAATCTCGACCTTCCTCATGCCCCATCTCATCTCCGCTCCTCCAAATCTTGCAGTAACATCCTGGGCCCGTATGTTCAATCTTGGAAAATTCATGGCACCGCCTATCTCCCTCGCAGCAGCTACTTCGTTTGGATACGTAGCTTATAATCTACCTGCGAATACGCCGAATAGAGATAAGCTCTTTTGGAGATATGTTGCTGCTGCGGTTTTTAGTGGTGCGGTGCCATTTTATACTGCTGCTTTTTTTGGCGGGGACAAATAGTGCGCTCTTGAAGGAGGCCGCGAGTGTGGTTGGTGGTGAGGGTGGGAAGTTGGTCGGTGGTGTCGGGGAGCAGGGTGTTAGGGAGTTGTTGAGGAAATGGAGTTTTTTGAATAATTTGAGAGGTGGGTTGTTGGTTGTTTCTGCTGGTATTGGAGCGTGGACTGCTCTTGTTTGAGGTACAGGTGTACTCCTGAATATTGGTGGGCTGTTGGAGGTGAACGAGAAAAAGAGTCAGGTCATCAAGATGGGAAGTGAAGTTTGATGCTGGATGGATCATGTTGGAGTATTGGCGAACTGTATACTGATGATTGTAATGTGGGAGGGAGTTATGTTGCTTCGTACTGATACCGTAATTTGAAATGATATTGTGCAGCCTCTTAATAGTACACAGTTGCAACTAGCTTTGTCCGTAACCATTGGCTCAGCCTCAACTGCCATTGTAACCTCCAAACGCCATAAACGCCATCAACGACTACCGCCATGCATATGGTGATCAATTTCCTCTTAGATCCTCGCAAACTTCAGTAGCCTCAGACCTATGCCCTAGTAGTGAAATCCGTCTCGGTAGGCAAGAGTCCACCATCAGCAGCCTTCTCACAAGAACAAGCATCTACAACATGTCAGCTCCACTCCCATCGTCTCCCCTCTCTCCTACAGACAGTTCACTTACCAGCAGCTCTAACACCACAAGCACAAGTAGCACCCTCAGGCTTAGCATTCTCAGTCGCACTTCTATCACAAGTACATTCTCCAGCTGGACGAGCACGACATGAACATCTTGGACCTGTGACGGTGTTCTCTTGTGCAGCCTTGTCGCAGGTGCAGTTTAGTGCTGACTTTTGACCGCAGGAGCAGGTTGCTTGCTTAGCACTGTGAGAGGATGTCAGATTTTGTGAAGGTGAATGGGGAAGAGTTGAGTATACCAGACGCAGCCTTGGCCGTCTTTGCCACAGCAGGTTGTTGGAACTGGCATTTTGAGATTTGTTGATTGTTTTGAGTGTTTCTTGAAGTTGAATGGACTCGGAGATGAAGTTTTTGTAGGAAGAAAATTCTTTGACGCGTTGTTTATTGTACAGTTTTCTTTCAACGTGAGTGACTAGAGATGTTATATACTGAGCTCAGCTTCACGTTACGTCAGACCCGCTTTTCTTGTCTACCAATGAACGTAGAGCCATTTGAAAGCAGATCTGGTGACACATCAGGCGAGATCTGATGTTTGTTGTATTCATGACTTCCGCTCCGTGGTTCGTTTTCAGCGTTTGAGACGTTTGTTTTCGACGATCGTGCAGCAAATTTTGCCTAACATAAGAGCAAGGTGGATGGTTGTCAACAAGGTCATGCCAAGTCAGGCAAGCGAATGGTGCAAGTTCATGTGGTTTTGAGCTCTTGCTTTCCTCCTTTCTCTCAACTGTTCATTACAACCAGTACAATGATTCTACGCGAAGATGATGCAAACGTTCCTTTCTCTTTGTAGAACTGATGAATCAAGAGATGATATTGACTGTAGTGTGAGGTTTCCCTGGTATATGCAGGCTCAAGGTGAGTTTGCATCGCGTTGTGGATTCGCATATTCTTCATGGGCTGTCATTTCGCGGATTTGTTGTAGAAGCTGCTGTTGGTCTTCTTTCATTGTTTTCATTTCATTGCGCACTTCGGTAAGCTTTCGTTGCAATTGCGAGAACCTTGTCGCATTCTCGTCTGGTTCTCTGAATACGGTCATTTATTGTACTTGTCATAAGGGGCCGGGGTGTTGATATATACTTTACCAGAACGTCCGCCGCTACCTCGTTCAAAGTCTCCACAGCTCTTCTCGCTTTCTCTCTTATATCCTGCAATTCGTGTTCTCTCAACACAAATCTCACTCGACCCAGCAAGTCATTGATCCAAGTGCTCCATGTGCCATATTCAGTTGAGAGGACCGGAGTAATCAACTTTTGTAGCAGGCCACCAGCATTTCCAGGCATATGATAGATGTCATTGATTTTGGACTGTATAGCCATGCGCTCTTCGGTCCTAGCTGTGTCGGAGGCAGTCGCCTCCAAATGGTGATGAATTCGGGAGTAGGTATGCATAAGTTTTCTGAGAGATGATGATACATCAGCTATCAGATCTGTATATCTTTGATGAGACCTCCGAAAGAGTTCAACACGGATGGATGGAGCCACGTAAAGTGCTGCCGCAAAGGTGAAGATGCCAACGATGTTGCCAGTCATTGAGAGTCCACTGTCGTCACATGAAAGGACAGCCTGATTTGGGCCTGAGGAAGGAGTCCCCATCCTGTTGGCATGTATCTCGTGTAATAAGCTGAAATTAAGGAAAGCGGTTTGACGATCAAGGAGACTCTGTTTTGAGGTTTGATGTCACACCATGGTTGTTTTGTCTAGGTCAAGATGTTGTTCTGGACAGCTGAATGAGATGAGGCTGCATATGCAGGCTGTGTCTATAGTGACTCGCCATTGGTGCGTGTTACATTCGGTGAAGTGTTCGTTATGCAACAGGGCTCAACTCATTTGAGGCTGTTTCTGAGATCATGCAGATGAGGCCATAGGCACTTGTCGTATGTTGTGACAGACATGCTCCCGGGCACGTGATGGTCTGTCAGTACATACGATTTGAGTCTGGATGTGAGTCGAGCGACTTCGGATGACTGCTCTAGAAGTCCTGGTCGGAAGAAATTCCACATCTTGCATACGGACGCGAGTACGTACCCCTGCGGCAAGCCAGATATTACATAGTCACGTGACATCTTCTCTTACGACTGCCTCTTTTCAGATTAGCATCAAACGGCCATAACCTGCACTACCGTATTGTGAGTCATGTCTCTCTCAGTATATCAACCACACCGAGAAATCTTCTGGTCTTTGCACGACATAAACGAACGTCTTTATCTCTTCAATCTGCCCCTCATCAACACGAACCCCGCAAAACACTAACCATCTTAAGTAAAGCCATCCGCTATCAGTCTTATCTTCACTCAACGACAACGACTCTTGACATATCCAAACTACTCCCACGGCATAAGAAGCTACTTTGCGATTGGCTTGTGACTACCAAGTGGTGGCCATGAGAAAGCCGTTACTTTTATTCCTGAAGTTATTCCGAAGTTGAGTTGTGTTTCCTTTCTTGCATTCGCCGACAACGGCTTTCTTGAGCTCCATTGCTTTGAATTTATAGTCTTGTAGTCCTGCTTGAGAAGTCTCTCATACTATCTCAAGTTATTTCAATTTGCTTTGCAGTATAGTGTACTACCTCCTCCACCACAATGGCTCTCGACAGATTAAAGTCCGTAGCCCAGCACATCACCGGCCATACCTCCCCACCACATCCATTCGACCCTCTCTCCAATGCAGAAATCGAGACAGCAGTAGAAGTCATCCGTAACGAGAAAGGTCAATTAGCATACAATGCCGTGACACTTCTCGAGCCACGAAAGAGTGAAATGCTGGCATGGCTAGCTAATCCAGATAGCAAGAGACCAGCTCGAATAGCAGATGTAGTTGCCATTGCACCTGCTGGGAAGGTAGTTGAAGGATGGGTGGATTTAAGTGAGAAGAAGATTCTGAAGTGGGAAGAGTTGGATGGTGTTCAGCCGTTGGTGAGTTGCATGATCGGGATTGAGGTGCGGGATGTGCTGATGATGGAGATAGATTACGATGGAAGACCTGCAACTCGTCGAACATGTCTGTCGCGAAGATCCTAAAGTCATTGAACAATGTGTAATCAGCGGTATTCCAGCAACAGACATGCACAAAGTGTATTGTGATCGTAAGGCGCATCTATTCTTGCCCCTCGATAACTAAGCCCGTGCTAACATACCCCAGCATGGACAATCGGCTACGACGAACGATTCGGGAGCACACATCGCCTACAACAGGCTTTAATGTACTATCGCCCGCATGAAGACGACTCGCAATACTCCTATCCACTCGACTTCTGCCCAATCTTCGACGCCAACAAGCGCGAGATCATACACATCGACATTCCCGAAGTCCGCCGTCCATTAAGCAAAGAGAAACCCAACAACTACCACTCCGCAGCCATCGAAGCCGAAGGAGGTTACAGAAAAGATTGTACGCCCATAAACATCACACAACCTGATGGAGTAGCATTCAAAGTCAATGGTCGAGTGATAGAGTGGCAGAACTGGTCCATTCATGTAGGATTCAATTACAAAGAAGGGATCGTTCTCAATAACATTACATATAACGATAAAGGCAATGTACGACCCATCTTCTACCGGCTCTCGCTAGCAGAGATGGTTGTCCCGTACGGAAATCCAGAACGTCCTCATCAGCGCAAACACGCTTTTGACCTGGGTGAGTACGGCGGAGGTTACATGACCAACAGCCTCTCCCTGGGGTGTGACTGTAAAGGCACAATCCACTACCTAGACGCCGCATTCGTCAATCGCGCAGGCGAAAGTAGCACCATCAAAAACGCAATCTGCATACACGAAGAAGATGCCGGCATTCTCTTTAAGCACACTGATTTCCGAGACGATTCCGTGCTCGTCACACGTGGAAGGAAACTGATCATCTCGCATATCTTCACGGCAGCGAATTACGAGTATTGTGTTTATTGGATCTTCCATCAAGACGGGACGGTGCAGTTAGAGATCAAACTCACTGGTATCCTAAATACGTATGCCATGAACCCAGGCGAAGATACGAAAGGATGGGGAACGCAAGTCTATCCCGGTGTCAACGCGCATAATCACCAACATCTCTTCTGTCTTCGCGTTGATCCCAACATCGACGGGCCATCTAACACTGTATTTCAAGTCGATGCTGTACCGGGTGAAGCACCAGTTGGATCTGAGGAGAATTTCTATGGAAACGCGTTTTATGCGAAGAAGACGCGGTATGAGACTGCGGAAGGGAGTATGGCTGATTATGATGGGACGACATCGAGGACGTGGGAGATGTGTAATGAGAGTAAAGTGAATAGGTATAGTGGGAAACCGGTCGGGTATAAACTTGTGAGTAGAGAAGTGCCGGGGTTATTGCCGAAGGAGGGAAGTTTGGTTTGGAAGAGAGCTGGGTTTGCGAGACATGCTGTGCATGTTACTCCTTGTATGTTTCTCCTCCCCATCATTTCTCTTCTTTAATTCTCCTCTGTCCTCGCAATTTCCCTTTTCAATCACTATCTAACATCCCCCACAGATGCAGACGACCAACTCCACCCCGCAGGCCGGCACGTTCCTCAAACAAGCGGCTCCCCCTCCCACGGCCTACCAGCATGGATCTCCTCACAACCCTCTGCAAACATCGCCAATACCGACATCGTGCTCTGGCACACTTTCGGAATAACGCATTTCCCTTCTCCAGAAGATTTTCCCTTGATGCCTGCTGAACCTATGACGTTGCTTCTGAGGCCGAGGAATTTCTTTGAGAGGAATCCGGCGTTGGATGTACCGCCTAGTATGTGTGTTAGGCCGAGCGAGGTTAGGAAGAGGAAGGAGAGGGAAGCTGAAGGAGTGGTGGCTACGACGGAGGGGGCGACGCTGGGTGGGGAGAGTAAGAGAGGTTGTCATTGAGTAAGATTCGATTCAAGAGCATTCTTCAAGATGTGAAAATGAAGGCATATGAGGAAGACATCATGAGTCTAGCGTGTTCTCGAGATCGTGGATCGTGAACAGCCTCCCTTGTAAGATCTTTATATTTACACTCTCCATTCATATTTTGGGTATCTACTGCTGGCAAACATAATGAAGCAACAAATCTGCTTAGATATACTCACACCACTCTTCGTACAGCTCTATATTTCATGTTGCCACTCGTGTTGCTCTATTTCTCGTGCTTACGAGATGTAGTCTTCCTAACGATCTTGCCAAAAACCTCCGCATCCCATAAAAAAGTAGAGTCAAGACAAAAATCAATTCAACCTCGTGCTCGATCTCTTTCCAAAAGCCCCCTCAACCTTCTTTCCCCACCTCTCCAAAAGCGGTTCCATCTTCCCACCCTCAGGCAAGAACTCCGGCTTTCCCTTGATCCTCGCAAATTGTAACTGAAATGTATACAAACTCTTCTTTGCTCCTTCATCTCCACAATACATATTCAACATCGAAAGTACTCTCTTGCATCTTGCATCCTCGGCTGCGGCTGTGAAACGTCGTGCTTCTAGTTGTTCGAGTGGTGTTTCGTCTCTGTAGAGTGCGGATTCGGTGGTTGAGGTTTTAAGTTTGGTACTGGTGGTAGAGACACGATTGGAGGTTGGGAGAATGATGGAGAAGGTAGTGGATGAGGATGTGGATATCGGACGTGGTTTGTTGGTCATAGATGGGAATATGCCGATTTTGGAGATGTATGCTTCGAAGTGCGCTGCGTCTCCCAAGGATGCTTCGAGAAGTTCGTTATGTAAGCGATCGTGCAGAGAAGAGAATCGACCTGCCCAGAATCCTGTGGTATGATAGCCGTAGATGTGTTGTCCCTCTTCCGTTCCAGCCGTGAGTGTAAGATCTGTCGAATCACGATTCTTGGTACTCGTCGTAGCAGCCGAAGAGATAGATGAGTTGCGGGACTTGTGCTCGAAATTGAGACTTGATCTTGAGCGACGAAAAGTAGAGCGTAGATTGGAGAGTATGCCAACAGTGCGAGATTTCGGGATTGATCGTTGAGGGATATTGCTCTTCGAATCCGTGGTCGGTTGGAGAGGATGCATTGTAGGTGCGATTTGTGTTTGAAGGTACTGGAATTGTGACTTTGCGCTCACTGGTGGCTGAAGTGCTTGAACGTGAGCATGGACTTGGGATTGTGCCTGTGTCGGCGAGACTGGTCGTAAGAGTCCGATTGGAATGACATTCTGCAAGTGTTGTTAGTCGAGGGACGAAACATGTGGCAGATCGGCTCAAGCAGATATTTAATCTCTGCTGTGTAGAAGCTTCACGAATTGTTGGGGACAAAGAACTCGCTCAACACTACGCAAACCTGGACAACATGACTTACCTCTTTCTTATGAGACGGCAACGAAGCAGGCGTGCTAACATACCTCTTTTCCCCAGTTCCCTTCCGCCCCAATGGTGTCCCGTTCACAACTCGTCTCGGAAGCTTACTTGGGCTTGTAGCGAGATCACTCGGTCTTCTGTTCTCCTTCCTCTCATCCTTTGGTGTCGTCTCTTCTTGCAGAGCAGCCAAGTCGTTGGTAGTCATACTCACGCGCAACTTATGCTGTTTCGTGAACATCGCAATCCGTCTTCCTGGTGTCGGAGTAATTGGTTCACGAAACGTCGTCGTCGAAGACGTTGGTCGCGGAAGCCTACTTGATGTTCGGCCATTGGTTGCTAATGAAGCAGCTGCTGTGAAGGAAGGTGCGATTGAGGATCTGCGTTGTGGATAGATGTTGTTCGCAGCTGCCAGGAATCGGATGTCTTCATCTTGCAAGGAGGACGAGAGATTTGAAGTCGTGGATGTTTGTCGTGAAGAAGGAGATGGTCGAGGAATGCTGGAACGTCTTCTGGCACTCTCGATGGAGTCTCGTCGAGGTTTCGGTGTCATTGGAAGGTTGTGTTTACGATATAGAGAGGCAAAACCACCATTGTCCGAATTCGATCGCGGGATACCTCTGAGATTGTAGTGCATTTGGTTGATCGTCATCATGTCCGCAGATTATCCTTCGAAATAGTGATCAAAATCAGCGTTGACGTTAGATTTGGCGGGTGTGGTTGAAAATTGCGTGAAATTTTGTTGGTGATGTTTGTACTTTCGATCTACGAGTCACAACAACGTGTTTCTTGCTTTGTTGACTTTGTAGTGAAGCAACAATGTCACAAATGTCGGCCGAGGAGTGAAGCCATTGGAGCGTGAAAGTTTCCTCCGAAGTCGAATTTAAATCCTATTGGCTATTTGAGCCTGTAGCATATCGTTGAACTCCCAAGGTCTGTAACTTTGCTATGGAGTGTCTTTATGGTTATGCATCACATTAGTCTCATCTAGTCTAGCATGTCCGACCTCTAAGAGTATAAAATGAAAGAGTACGTACAACATGCCTCTACAGTACTGGGTATATCCACTTCATGGGCATGAATTCATCGTCAAATCATCACTCATCAACAGCTACACATCATCAGCCATCAAAGTACAGCGAGTGTGTGGACTTGGTTCCCCTTACGTTCACCGTTCCAGCCATCAATCTTGAATTCGAACTTGACATCTCCTCCACCTCTTGCGATCTGCTTCCCTTCCGCGTCCCACAGTGCTCTCTCTACATACGTGACATTTCCATCCCAGTCAACAAGTAGTACAGTTTGTCTCTGGGTACCATATATCCCAGCCATGAAAGTGGTGGGCTCAGGTACAGGCTCTTTCTGTGCTTGAAATGCCGCTGGTGACATATCTCCTGCTACCTTGCTGTCAGAACTTGAGACATCTGCACTTGCCTCTTGTTCAGGGGCGGGAATTTCAGATAATGGTTTCCCCTCGCCGATTGGTGGTATGAAGATGGAGTGTCGGAGTTGTTGCATATGTACTTGGATGTCATCGCCTTCCAGCTTCGGCATGGTGTTTGTATCGAGTAATCCGAAGAACTTGTCGATCAAATCTTGCTCTCCAAGATCGTTTGCAACAGCTGACTCCACGACGTCTAGCAACTTCTCCTTGCCGAGCTTTACTTTCGGCCATACGATTGGATCATCATAAGAAGTATTGCTCAAGCCATACACCTCACCCCTCTCCTCGGCCATCCAAGGAACTTGGTCCGCCGTAGTAGCTCTGTTCGAAATAATAGCAAGTGGTTCAACACCATCGCCGTCCCTCCTCCGCCTCAACTTCCCACACACTAACGAAAACCCACCAACACCTTTCACGCCCTCACCTTCCAGCATCCTCTTGACAAACTCCCCGGTGCTCTCGTCGTTCGCCGCAGTAAGCCAAGCAGTAACCATTCCACCTCTACTCTTCAATCCTTGCAGTGGTCGATCCGGATCTTCATCTTCTCTAAAATTGGTGAGGACCGCAAAGTTGCCGGTCTTGGTGATTCCTAGCCAAGTCCCTTGTTCTTTGCGTAGAAGATCCCGAGAAGAGAGGATATGTTGGTGACGGGCTTTCCACCAGTGTGGAAGACTTGTCGGCCGCCGGATGAACTCATCTCTGTTGTCGAGGATTATGAGGGCGTAGGATGGGTGGGCTGTTGTTGCTAATAGGATGCACATCTTTGGAACAGTTGTGATAACCCCCACAGAGCCTCGATCCACTGACGCATGTATAGAACGAGATGTGAGTGTTCTAGGGGAATATGTGGGAAGTATCGATTTCTCGAAGGAATGACGATGACTTTATGAGAGAAAAACACGCCGATGCCGCATTATACTTGGCTCTTTCCTCAGCTCACCGTCTCCTTGTTACCAGATGTTCTTTACCTCGAACGTTCCCGTATCATCGAAACAGAAAGATCACATGAATCATGAGCTGTTCTCAACACCGTCCGTCCATACAACGACGATCCCGATGTTCAGTTGTATGCAGTGTATGCTGCAAGGAACAAGCGGTCACGGAGTAGAACGGGAGTGCTTCAAGTGGATCTCATACCGATTTTACGGGCCAATCATACGCTGTAACATCGGCTCGGCTCCCTGTCGTCGGCTTATGCGTGACCACTTCCCCGATTAATGACCCCTCCATGAAATCGCTTCGTGCACGCGCATTCATAAGGCAACTTTATGTCTGGCCATTTGTGTTTGGACAACTCGTATCAGTACGCGTGTCTTCTTTTATCAAGGACGACAGCTGGCTTCTCCTTCTAGGCGGCTATTAGAAGCTTGTTATATGTTGTTGGACGAAGCTGTTTGATAAGAGCTCCATTTCTGTGTCCACCGTCTTAGACTTTGCACGATTGGCACCCGTCATCAGTAGTGCCGACTTCCTTCCTCTTCACGACCTCACCTCTATCAACTTTCCCCATGTGAGCTTCTGGAAGCTACTCATCTCTCACAACATCTACTTTTCGCAGGAACGAATCATCACCAAAGTCTACAGCTTTACACCATGTTTGATCTACTCCCCAACCTCTTATCGTAAGCCAGACAATACAATCCTCCAGATGCATCACTAACCACCACCTACCCTATCTTACAATCGCCATGTTTGTAGAAGCTCTACTGATATACTTCTTCTGCAGATCTATTCCTACGTTCTTATTTCCCGTCTTCGCATCCTATAAAGCTCTCAAGACATCGGATCCTGCGCTTCTTACACCATGGCTTATGTACTGGGTGGTTCTGGCTATTGTGCTATTTATTGAGTCTTGGGTTGGCTGGTTCCTCGTCTGGTGTGTACTGTTCGCATACCTGTGCGTTTTCGTCACTAACATGTCGTAGGCTCCCTTTCTATGGTTACTTCCGCCTAGGTTTCCTCCTCTACCTCATCCTCCCACAAACGCAAGGCGCCAAAGTCCTATATCAGAAATACGTTCACCCATGGCTGCAACAAAACGAAAACGCGATCGATAAATCTATCTCGGAGATACATGATAAGGTCAAGGCATCAGGATTGATCTATATCCAACAAGCTATCGAAATGATCAAGCAATCTGTGTTTGGCATTCCTCCAAAACCAAAGAGTCCACCTCCCACACCGGGATCGACATATGCAAGCTATGCACAAACTCTTATCTCACAATTCAATATGGCTTCTGCAAGACCACAACAGGCTTCGACGGGAGGAGGAAGCTCTGGAACTGCGGGAGACTTCTACTCTTTGCTTGCGAGTGCGGTCACTGCTGCTACTGGAGCGTCCAGCTCTACGGACAGGTCTCGTGATCTTTCCAATTCTGGAACACTCATCCCACCAAATGTCGATGGCTCAGAACGTCTACATTTCATATCTACACAGCGAGATCGTTTGACAACACTTCTTTCTGCACTTGATCGGGAAGCATCTACACTTCAAGGAGGACAGGGCGTCAGGAATCGTCAGCCAAGCTATAACTATGATGGAAGTGAGGGATCTACGAATGATGGCTTGAGCACAAGAAAGAGTGAGCCAGATTTCGACAGAATTGACACTGGTGTTGATTCGTTCGAAAATGGTAGGAGACAGGTTCAGAGAGGTCAGAGTGCATCGGGCAGTTGGATGCCTTGGTCTTGGGGCGGAAATAAGCCTGACGACAGAGATGGGCAGGGACATAGCTCAGGACTCGACTACTGAGTATTAAGGCGGTAGCCTGATGTTCAATGCATGCTTTACTACGCGCAATAGTACCATAGTATTACGGAAGACTGGTTTAATTCCTAACCTCGACGTCCTGACCTAGCATGGCCAGCTTCCCTATCTCATATGATGCTTTCTATCAATTTGGCTCTACAAATGTGCCTTCTATTCAGAATGGACCCTGCTCTCTGGAAAGATAGACACTTTGAACGTATCCCCAAAGGCAGGTACATTTCGAGAATATACAGCACATCACATCGTATCTATTCCATGCTTGGCACCTGTCGTTGTGTGACATCGCAGCCAGCCAATCGTACGAAGTCACAACTCAGCCTACTTATGCAGAAGAGTGCCTCCAGCCTCGTAACACCTTGCACTTCTTCTTGTCAAAAGTTTCACGGACAACTTTGCTATCTCAAGTGCAAAAGTTTCTCCTTCTAGTTGATGTCGAGATGATCCTCGTGTCCTGTCAAGAGAGGCACTCAATTCTCGCCACTTTCGCCGCACATTTAGATAGTGTCGCCGTTCTTCGAATACCCGCGTGGAATTGGTTTAGGACTTCAGTAGCGATAGAATGGATAGCGGCATCAGAGATACTTCTTTTAGGATCAGTCTGCCGAAAATGCCTTCATACTCAGATGCAAGCGCACGCGACGTACAATTTAATGATAAAGCTGCCGTTGTGATCGAATCCGGTGTCCTTGCCTTTGAAAAAGGTGCCTCCACACCCACAGAGAGCTCGCAGGACAGTGAAGACGCGTCCATTACTTCGCCTCAGGTCGACCTTTGTCGAAAGTTGGGCGTAAGTAAAGTATACTTGCGGAGAGTTGTCGCCACAAATGGCCCTCTCCGGATCTTGCACCCCGGCGCTGCTCCTCACCTCAATCCAGATCTGTGCAAATACTGTGCCTTCTGCTCGATAGATGGGCAACGGTCATTGCAAACACACCAGCCTACAGCAAGAAGCACTATACTTCGAGCAATGCTACTCCTTTCTACGAGACTAGGCCAGAAGTCGAGAATGCAGCAAAGTTGGGCTGTGCTCTTTGTCAAAATTTGGTTTCGATGACAAACTGATACTATCAAGACGACATGGGCGCAATCGGACAAGCTTGTGGAGGAAGATAGGTACGACAGATCCGAAATGCATGCTCCAGGGTCTTGTGGTTGGAATATTTGACCGAAATAGTTATGATCCGAAATTTCCAACATTTTTGATGCTTATCTATAAGGCCTCTCAACATTTAATGCATCCGTCGCAGATCGTTTCACCGACTTCAGGTGCCATTAAATTTGGCTCATCGTCGCGTTCGACTGCGCTGGCGCACCTTTGGTTGGAGCAGTGTCACGAAACACATGAGATGTGCAGGCACAAATATGAACAGTTCACACCTACCAGACTTGTCAAAATTGAGGGAAACAAGCTCAAGTTGTACATTACCCCAACCGAAGGCGGCATCGTATACACAACACTCAGTCACTGCTGGGGAAAAGAGACTCCGTTGAAACTTCTATCAACCAATTTTAGTGTCCTTCAACAAAACATTCCGGTATACAAATTGAGCAAGACGTTCAAGGACGCTATTCAGATAGTGTCTGTCTTAGGTCACCAGTATATCTGGATTGATTCTCTTTGTATAATCCAAGATGATCAAGATGATTGGAAAAGAGAGGCGGGACATATGGCAGATGTATATGGCTACTCAGACCTCAATATTGCAGCGACAGCATCTCTACATGGTCAGAAAGGGTGCATATTCCCCCGACATGAAGGTGGCATACAGGGAAGGCCACTAAAAGTGGCCGATGCTCTGGGAAATGAGTTACAATTACGATGCATCGAGGCCGATATGGTGCTGAGTGATATTGATAGAGCACCTCTCTCTCGACGAGCATGGGCATTTCAAGAGCGACTATTGGCGAGGCGAACACTACACTTCGCACAGTCCCAGATCTACTGGGAGTGCCAGGAGCTGCTCGCATGTGAGAAGCTACCATACGGTATCCAATTTGACTCGTTTGGGGCGCTTGCACCACTTCCTGCTCGGAATTTCTCAGTATCATGGAGCGCGGTTGTGAAAGCTTATAGCAGGGCGCAACTCACTCACTCTAGTGATGAAGCTATGGCGATGGCTAGCATTGCTCCTAGATTTGCAGGTGCACACGGATATCGATATGTAGCAGGTATCTGGGAACAAACGCTGATAAGTGACTTGTGCTGGAGCACACCTGATGGAATGCCTGCTACGAAAAGTGTCGCTTCACAGGGCACAGTCTTCCCTTCGTGGTCGTGGTTGTCTGTTCACGATGCGCGAATTGATCTGTACTGCAAGCTTGAGGACATGAAAATGGAATACGCTCGTGTTTCCAACATACATATCGTTCCAGACACGGAAGATACCTATGGTAACATCAAAGAAGGAATCTTGACTCTGGACGTGCGTTATCTACACAGAGCAATATCTAGTACCACCCTCATGAAACAGAACGGTCTCTTGCGGGATGTCCAAGTCACCCTTCAAGATCCCATACCAGGGCTTCTTTACCTCAGTTTGTCGCATATCCTCTTCGATGAAGACTTTGGTGTCGAGACTATAGACTGTGTAATCATGCCAATCGCAGCCTTCGATGTACCACCTGGTGAAAAGAGGTGGCGTCGATCGTTACACGCACTTGTTTTGCAGCAGATACCGGAAACCACAGGACGGTATAAGCGGATCGGCAAGGTGGAGTGTAATGACTACTGGGCCCATGTTGTGCCGTGCGAAACGAAGCAGAGCGAAGGTTGTTGCATGAAGTGTGCGTTTCTAGCATTGTATGATGAGATGGAGGATGTCCCTCCTTCCCATATGTATACGGAGACTCACAAGTACGCGGATGGAAAACAATGGTACCGGATCACTCTTGAGTGACGTAGCTCTTGAGAAAGGACGATTAGACAGTAAACCTGGTGCAATGTCAGCGATAGCCTGCGCATGGCAAATCGCATGCGAGAAGCAAAAAGAATACCGCATGCATGTAGCGGTCAGAATGGACGGGAAAGAGAGAGGCTTCGCCTTACACTTCGAGACCTCGAAACTGAGAGCGCAACACCAGAGACCACTATATAGCCATGATATAGCTGTACGTATCTTCAAGGTTGTTCACTTAGCAAGTGGAACTCATCAGCCTAAGCCTTCTACCAATATCCTAATAGTCACTACGCGGAACATTGTGTACAGCAAAAACGAGTCATATCGCCAATGCTAGCCTCAAATCATAGAGATAGTGGTAGAGGTTCCAAACGAAAGCCGCCGACAACTCAACTGCTAATCTCCTGAGTCCTTCCGGATGATTTCGCATCGTCTCAACTGTTTTCAGCTCGCCTGTAATGCGTCAAATAATTTAGTGCTGGCTTGATCAACATCCAAGATAACTTCCTGCCTATTCCGCAGCGGTCTGTTTGATTCTAGGACAGTGCCAAGTTTACAAGTAAACAAACGTGTACAAGGATTCCAGCGTATTTTCCCAATATATATGCAGCAACACAAAGTAATTTGTAGCACATATCCCCCCTCCTGCAGGTCGCTCGTTGAGTACTCTCACTTTGTTTACCTTTTCAGCAAGCTATACGATCTGCCCACTCCAAGGTAAGCACCTTATCGAATGGCTACCTGCAGGTGCAACGCACCCTTACCGAAACCCCTTGTATTATGCCTGCCGAGCCTGCTACCCCACGCCATCTCTCGGACTTTACCATGCAGGGTCGTCGGCGCTTGTTGATGGACCCTGCATGTTGCCGGCCGCCCCTAGCAATTCCTCGTACTTTTTGCTGAAAAGAGTCCTGATCACAGGTCACGCTGCAGGAATACCATACAACATTCCCATGCAGTATCGTACAATACGGATAAGACCTAATTAGATACACCGTTCACATGCGCTTCGCAAGTCCAAAGTACATTGGAAAAGTATTAAGTAGAGCACGAGTGCCTTCAACATGTAGACAATTCCGACACACTGTAGAAGCACCTCTATCTTTCGGAGTATCATTCAGAATAGACAGCACATAAGTCACGATGCACCTTACGAGATCGATTCTTGTAGCTGTCGCTACCTTCACCAGCACCATTCAAGCCAAATGCTACACCTCGGGAGTTTGCTGGCGGCCAGTCGGAGGATGTGATCTTACCGCGAGTTGGGATGAGAATGCATACAGACATGTCAGCAACATGTGCCATGTACGTGAGCGTAATCTTCTCCGGCTGAGATGGGGACTTTGAAGCACAGCTTACCTGTTTTAGGGCTGGAATCGTGACAACGGCGAGTATGTGCGCGGCGCACTACAAGACGTAAGTTCTACAAGCCCAGCATTCTAACCTGTATGTTACAAAAGGTGCTAACGATGACTGTGGCGCTGAAGGTCGTGTTCAAACCATGGAGTGTTTCGCCCTATCCCGCACACGTTTGTGTCAACTTGTACCAGTATCCCACGCAGCCAAAACGCAAGATTGACGTCTATGTATACTATTATGGCACTGTCGAAGCAACTTTTAGACAACAAGAGTGTTTTGCATGGTTGTCTTCAGAAGTTACCTCATGCATCAGAGGTGGCTTTTCAGACCACGGGGTGTGGCATGTTGTGTAAGTTGAGTCGTTCTTGTGTTCAAATCTTGAGCGTTATAAGAGTGGCTACTAATCCAATGTGCTCGATAGTGTTGATCCGAATGAGGGTACTTGTTAGTAGTGAGGCAAGAGTGTCGAACATTGGCTGCAGTCTGGTGTTCCTCTCTCAGGCTTGAAGGAATTGGAGGCTCGGAATATGCTGATGATGACGAGGTCACGGGTTTGTGGTAGTTGTGTACATTCGTTGTGGACTGGAATTTAGAAGATCATCTTAGATTGTTGGGACAGCTTGAAGATTGCAAGACTTTGCTATGAGAGATTTATTCGCAATCTGTATGCACCTCTGGATCACATCAGTCATTCAACGACCACGCAATTTTGTATGGCTGGTTTTTTCAGATTTCATTACGTACATCACTTCTCAGTAGCTACGAAACAGACAAACAATGCTCACAGCAAAGTCATTGGAGAATGGCAGCAACACAACCCTTTGCTCCCCCAGACTACCAACGCATTCACAACAAAGTAGCCCATCCTCCCAACACAGCACTTCCAACCAACATCCCAGCCCTAACATAATTAAACCCCCTCCAAGCTCTCAACAACTCCCCAACCTCTCTCTTTCCACCCTCACCATTCACCCATGCCTCCTTCCCACCCTCTACCATCCCCACCATCCCAAGCAACCTCTTATTCGTCTTCCCCATAAACATTAACGTGAAAGGTCCAATTCCCAAACTTCCCAACGCACCAAGGACGTATTTCCATCTATCACCACTCCTTTCAACAGGGAGATGGTAGGCGGCGTAGAGGTAAGATGAGGCAGCGATCAAGCCGATGGGAGGAGCGAATTTCTTGCCGGTTTGAAAGATTGTGTTCCAGGATGCGATTGCGTGGGAGGGAGGGGTAGTAAGGAGGAAGGGGATCGTGGTGCTGGAGATGTTGAGTGTGTAGAAGGAGAGAGCGGTTGAGAGGGTTAGGCCTGTATATTGAGCTAGACGGACAGATATTGGGAGGTCGGTCATTGTGATGATGGTTGAATGGTGAGTATGGATATTACGAGTGATGTTATGTTTGGAGACCGAGAGTGTGTTGGATCGAAATGAGATTCAGATGTTTGTTGTAGCTGGTCTATTGAAAGTAGTAATTCTCGTTGGAGCTCCTTGTTAGAAGTGCAATCGTGAACTGTGATGAGATGTAGTGGAGTGAGGTCAAACATACTGACAGAGGGCAGGTACCTATCTATATACTCGTCTTATACCCACTCACCACCGGACACTGATCTGAAATTCATCATGCAAGCATTCGCACTATAGAGAACCTACTGTGACAAACACCGCAGAGTGTAGCGTAGTCCGCACGTTCTAGGCACCTTTGAATACATGCCGAGCGCGAGGACTGGGATCGGAAAGCCACTGAATCCAGCAAGCGGAAAATTATACCGAGAGAAATGTCCGGAGATAAGGTCACGTGATTGCTTCGGTCCTTCTCGGTGTAGATGGTTGAAGGTTAGTTGATGAGAGTTGTGCTTACTAAGACTGTTACATTAGCACTTTAGTACTTTTCATAGATTCGATAATGCAGCATATTTTAGCCTAGGGTTGGCGTCTGTTGTATTCTAGATGGCGAGAGAGACGAGACGTGTTGTTCTATAGTTTCTTTGCCGGATCTTGGAAGAAACACACAATATCAGAAGACATGAATGCAAGTATTCATGCTTCAGGGAGAAAAAGAAGAGACTCATCATTCATAATTCGCTGGTTCGTAATCTCGTAAGAAGCTGATTTTCGTCCATCCCAAAGTCTCGTCGTATAACTAGGTATGGGTAGCCATTCCTTTCTCCCACGCCAAACGCCAAACATCGAAACTTTCGAAACGCCATTTATAACATCCGTAGTACTGCCTTCTTCAAGATGACATGTTTAATTCCTTCCAATCCCAACTCCAGCACTCCTAGCACTCTCTCCAAGTCTCACACCATCCTCTTCCTCCTCCCCCACCCTCTGTCTTCCCCTTCCTGCACCACTGTTACCAACGCCAATACTAGCAGTAGTACTCACACTCTCACTCCTGGTCCTGCTAGCATCACTTTGACTTCTATTCCTCAATGTCCTCTCCAAGTCCCTAATCTTCCGCTTCAGCGCATCATTCTCCTTCTTCACGGCATCGAGCTCACTTCTATGGAGAGCCACCTCCTCATAGCGACTACTTGTCTGAACTGACGTGATGGAGTCGCTTCGATGTTCCGCATGACCGTCATGGTGAACGTTGGAGCTTGACGGCTCGCGATATTGAGACAGCGAAGGCCTAGACTGCGTATAGAAATGCGGAAAACCATCCGCATTTTGATAACTACCACTCGTTGGCGCTGGCGAACTCGCACCACTTCTCCTCCTACTCTCCGAGTTCTGTCTACTCAATGACTGATTCGAGGCACCAATGCTGCTTCTATGTCTCTCCGGCGCAATGCCCGTAGAGGATATATTTCCCAGCGTTCCTGGTACGGCGTTTGTAATACTTCTACTTGAAGCATTTGAGGATGTGCGATTATGCCGTTGAGAAGGTGCTGGATGCGAGGGGCCGGAGATTAGATGGTTGGTCGTTGTATCTGTTGAGTCAGGGAGGCCGGTGGATGTTGAGGATGCATTGGAGACTACGGATGCGTTTTGGGCCGCGCGGAGGAGAGAGAGCTCGCGCGTGAGTCTGTTGACCTGTATAGTCGTTAGTTATCATGTGTGTGATGGCCAGCGTGCATGATACATACGACTGCTTCCTGCTCCTTCTCAAGCTGTAAATGTAACTCAGCATGTGTCAAAGGTCTAGGATGTCTCAAAGGTCCTGGTCCACTAGCAGCTGTATCTGCAGCTTGTGTAGTAATCCCATCATGTGCATGCGCGAGTGGTGCAGGAGGTAAGCTCGGTGACGCGAGTGGTGATATATGGTTGACAGCACTCTGATTCGAGGGTAGGATGTTTAGCGAAGGTGAAGCAAGAGGTGGATTTGGAGAAGCCATTTGCTGTTGCGAAGCTCGTCTCGATCTTGTAGTTGGAGGAGAAGCTGTCGAAGCTATGGAGTTAAGATCTGGTGCCATATCTGCTTGTGTCGCGTCGTACTCTCCGTTTAGTAACAGAAAGCTGTATGTATACTACACGCGTCTAGCAGCTCCACTTGTGCTTATCTGAGGAAAATCGTAACACGTCCGGTATAGTTTCGCGATGGAGCTTCAATGCAGAAAACAACCCAAGCAACAAAGAATAATCACACTGCAGATACTCGTATGGTTGCAAGTCGTCGCTGATTGGCCGCACCTCTACAGGCTATGTGAGCCTATCCACAAACCCCTCGATTGAAGTGATAGTGGGGCAATGACGTTGGCAGTATTGTGTGCTGGAATGTGGATATCAATGAAATCAAAACAGATATCCTAAAGCTCCTGAACTCTTCTTTCCCGTTACCAGATTCAAAACTCAAATCAAGTCTATTGAATCGACATCAAGTTTAGTGTAAGTCCTCGTTTCGCATATATTTCGTCCAATGGAAGTCTATATTACCGTTGCTCTTCGTCAACAACTTGCTATCAAGCTACCCCTCCATCTCCCATCTCCATACCATAAAACACATTGTGAAGAAGGTACATCCTAACAACTATCCTAGGCTTTGCCAACCCAATTTCCACCAAAGACAAAACCCCAAACATCTCAATATGCCAGAGGGACGTCAATCACCACCACCAGAAGAGCAATCCGGTGCTCAGAAGGATGCTCCATCCAGCGGACAAGGAGTCAACAAAGACACGCACAACCAGGATCAAAGCAAGAAGGATTTAGAGGTAAGAAGCTTTTCCTGACCCTTTCCTATAACAAGAGGAGCTGGGCAGAGTCGATGGAGAATGTACACCATGCTGATGTCTATGCGAATAGGGACTTTCGTCGAACCCAACAGCACCTCTTGATAAGCATGCTGGAGATGTTGTCAGCAAGACTTTGGACAATGCTACTGAGAACTCAAAGGCTTGAGTCGATGACGAGGGGATAGAAAAGCTTCAACACATGGGCGTGAAGAGTGTAGATACATTCATTGTAGATATGGTTATGCGAATGAAGGACTGAAACGATATCAACTAGAATGAAACGATGATTTTGTGCACAAGTCTTCCCAATGCAGATAAATAAATCAGACTTTGCTTCTCGAGTACAGAATGTCAAGGGGAAAACGAGTTGTAGTTGTTCATTTACATCTCTATATTCTCATCACGCTTCGCTAGCAAAATTGAAGTGCAGATCCGTGGGATCGCATTGCCACTGCCTCACAACATCATCGTATCTCATCAACACATCTCACCATACCCAATGCAACGCTGTAAAACAAGTAAGATTTCTCATCACATCTCACCTCCCCCAGCACATCGATTCGAAAGTTGTCGTCAAGGTTTAAGCATAAGTAACCTTCTCATTCTTCTCGAGCGGTGTTACAGAAGTAGAACCGACGATACCAGCATCAACGCCAGGAGTAGTAGCTGAAAACGCAACACGCACAACGTCAGTACACCATGCCAGTTAATGATACATAAGAATTATCCTCGCTCTAATGAAATCCACCTATTTGCAGCATCCTGAGCAAGCACATTTGCCTTGCTCACAAGGACAGTTCTTGTCATCTCCTCCACAGTTGCAAGTAGTCTTGTTGGTGCCAGCGACCGGCTTAGCTTCAGCCTTTGGACAGCTGTCGCAAGAGCATTGACCTGGTGCACATCCACATTGCTTGGTGTCACCTCCACATTGACACTTTGTCTTGCCATCCGCGACCTTCTTGACATCGGACTTGCCACAACCTGAGCAGGCACAGTGACCTGGCTCACAAGGGCAAGCTGCTGAACTTGAACCGCACTCACATTTTGTCTTGTCAGTACCCTCAACGGTCTCTGGAGTAATCGTCTCCTTCTTCTTCAAATCTGCCAAACGACGTGCTTCGGTGTGGATGTCAACGACTTGGCGTGAAGTTTGGGTATAGAAGTTGACGACCTTCTGGCCGGTTGGAGTGCCAGCTGCCTTCTCGTAGCTATTGAAAGTGTTAGAGGAGATTAGATGTCCAGGAACCATGTACTTACTATGAAGCCAATCCAGCCCAAAGTCCTTGAGCCTTTGGAGTAACACCATAAGACTGATCAACAGACTTAGCCTTATCCTCAACATGATACTTCTGGTTCAAGCTAGTAATCGTGTTTAAGAAGCGGTTTGAAACACCGTGCTTCGTGTCCAAATCGATAGCATTCTGAATAGCCTTGTCTCCAATAACATATCCTTGTGCAAGGTACTCAGCGACGATGCGGGATCGTGGCTTCTCCTCTTGTGTGATCTCGTCGGAGTCGCGCTCGGTGTTACTGGTGACGTGGTGGTCATCATCGTGGGAAGCATCGCTGGCGCTGGAGACTTGGACTTGGGTGGAGCCGAGCTGGGTGTTGTCGAGGAGGAGAGCTGTCTTTGCGGCGGTGGCCTTCTCGAAAGTCACGGTTGCGTTTTGGGTCTCGCCTGATGGAGTGAGTTGGAGACTGGTGATCTTGCCACTGAAGACATGTTAGAATGCTGTTTGATAAATAAAGCTGTTTGAGTGGTTGGGGACTCACCAGAAAGAAAAGAAGTCCTTGACCTCCTTCTCGCTCGTGGAAGAGCTGATGTTCTTAACGTTGACAACAGACATGATTATGTTTGTACTTTTGTTCTTGCGAAAGTTTCAATCTAGTTCTTGGATATCTTTGGTATGACTTTTCGTGTATGATGGGAGAAAGTTTGGTAGAAGAGGAGAAGTATCTTTATGTTTTAATGCAGGCTAAAGCGCAACAAAACATCGTCACTCTCAGGAAGTGACGACCCCTCCATTAGCCAAGCTTTCTGCGCCACACCATGAATGACGTAGAAACCGCGATGTCTTTCCTCACGATTGGACACTTCACTATATTTTGGCATGTGCAAGAGGCAAAAGTAGAGGACCGAGCTAGAGCTTCGTCATGCTTTCAGTGAAGAAGAATTGCTTGGAGCTTCTTTGTGGCAATTTCAAGCCAGTCCCTACACTTCAATCACGTGAGTACGTATGGTCTACTGTTGACTGCTAGGTCATGTTTCGCTGTGGTTGTACCAGCACCATATAAACATCGCATCAGCCTGATTGGTCTCAGATCTCATTATGAAGTCTCTGTACCAGCAGATTTGAGTCCATTCGTCTGCATCGTGAGTGAGTGGACTGCTAGTTTCCCACGAGTACACCCTGTAGCGGCCACAGAGTTGAGAAGTGAGACGTTCATACATGATAATGAGTTAGATAACACCATATGCAACGCTCTTAAGATAACAGCAAGAACATAGCGACCCCAGCAGAAACGACAAACACACTATTTAAAGCACCAGCCAAATATCCAACCATACCGTCAGCACGAGATGGACGTGTCGGTGAAGCTGAAGGCGGAGGGGGTGAGTATACAGGATAACTTGCGCAGCTATATTTCCTCGAGTCCTTGCCACATCCATATCGATTCCTTACACCTCGAGGCACAGGATTCGGACAAGGCTCGTTGCCGTCCCAAGTCACATTCATTCGTGCCCAATCTTGTTCGGCCGTGACATTGGCGCAGTTGAAATCTGTGGCGGCAATGTTCATTTGCCATGCATTTGTCATGGCGGGGAAGGATATACTGATGAATTGTTAGTTGAACAGTTTGTTTGTTCTAATTTTGGGCAGATCATGAGATATGGAGTGAGGCAGGGACACTGCGAGAAGCACATACTCTGTAATGTTTCCGTACACGTCGACCTCCGCAGCCCATGTGAGAGCAGGAAAGACAACCGTGGGATGATTCGTGCCGTTTATTCTGATAGAGTAAGTGTCGTTGAGAACAGGCAATGAGATACTACGACGAAGCGTTAGTCTTGTCTTGCGAGTTACATAGCTTGTATCTCATACTTGGAGTTCAAGCTAGGTAAATCAAGAAGTTCGCCAACCGACCTCAGTGACGGCAAGCTAACCGTCTGAGGAGGCTCGATGGCGATGGACAATGTCCCATCGTAAGGCTGATCTGGATTCGACACATTATTCAGCTTGGGAAGATGAATGCTGTGACACTGGTATCAGCAGACGAAGCGTCATGTTAATGGAAGTGTCTGGAGGTTTGGCAACATACTCTGCAAACACACCGCTCATAGTGATATCTGTAGCATTCTCAAGCGATGGCAGACTGAGATTGAATGCTTGCGGAGGAGGCAAGTTTCGGCCAGCAGTGTTATCGACTTGAAGTAGACCTGCAGATCGTAATAAAGGAGCCGAGAAGCTATAGAACCATGTCAACCGATACTCTCAGGCCATGATCCATGCTGTTTGATTCACCTTCCTACGCGTTTTGGAACGTATAGCGCTCTTGCCTCAACAAGGATCGGAAGACTCATATTCGTGACTGGACTACCTATCGATAAACGACCAACAGACGCAAGCTCTGGTGCAGAGAACGTCTCCACAGCTGCACCAGTCTCAGACTCATACTCAATACTCTCAGCCCTCTCGAGATCATCAATCAAGAACTCTGTGATTGCAGTCGTTCTGATGTAGATACGTGCCGTCTCTCGCAATCCAGTAAGATCTAATCTGGTCCCGGTGAAGTTGGCAAGAATCACCATGTCGTCCGCGAGTGTGGTGCAGTCTGCTAGCTTTTCTCTGAGATCCTGCTCATTCTGGAAGACGAGGTTCTTGTAGTTGTCATTATCGAGGGTGTATTGTGTTATCAGTGCAGAATTGAAATCGCATGGGTTGGCGAATGTTACTGTTGATATTTTAGCGTTACATAACTCATTTTTTCGACCAAGAACGACACCTACATCCTGACAGATTGATAGCAAGGAGTAAGAATGTGACGAAAAGCTGTACCATTTTTGAAGTTTGCCTGAGCTATGGCAAGGAAGTTGTTCGTACACGACGTAAGAACGTTCAATGTGGTATCTTATAGACGGGCACCTCAGACTGTGAGGAATGGTCAAGTGCTCAGGTAGTCGATACAAGTCCCTAGCACTAGCGTTGGTCAACAAGCTAGATCAAGCAATCCCTAAAAGCAATGGGATTGTTCTTGGCTTTATGTCAAGACCAACATAAGTGATGCAAACATTGGCAAAGTACTGTTGTTGATGAAGATCTTACAGGCTTAAATCCCAAATAGGAGAGATATGCAGTAACAACACGCTGGGCATTGCTTGCGACCACTGAAGCTACAATGATTCGGTAACTTTGTTTGAGGCTGTGAATCCTTCTGGTCCAAAGTACATACAAGTAGTACTTAACAGAATGGAGGACGATACGTGCTCTCTAGAATATGAAACTGCTACCTGCGTTTGAACAAGTAGTCCTGAGCCTTGACAGTGGTGTTATCATGTCAATGATCTCACAGACCTGTTGTATACAACTAAAGTACCTATAACACAAATAAGATGCCCGTTTTCCTGTCGCCCACTGTGATAGATAGCAGAGAAACGATATACAGCTTGGTACCGTAGAAGGAAACTAGATCTTGATAGAGACTGCACGCAGCGAACGCAAGTCGTACACGAGTACATACCGTATGTCTCTACAAAGTGTAAATCAACACTACTGAGTCACTCGACTCGACAAGTCAATGCACTCATTGAAGACACGATATCGAAGTTGAGATGGTGCTTATCCATGCAGCAGGGACTCGGGTGGTTTCAAGAGTACAGTCTCATGATGTAAGACTACCAATCTATGATTGTGTAACCGGGTTGAACTTTGAGAATGTCAGCAGCGTCTAACCGTAGCCGCACTGTATAGGTCTGCGCCCGTGTTTCGACAGTCGATTCGTTCGAGATACTGGTGAAGTCTCCCACAGCTTGTTGGGCTACTTTATGGACATCGTGGCATGTTGATTTCGCTGTATGAGTTTGAGAATGCTAAGGTGTGAACCGCATTCGACCGAACCTTGCGCCCCAGTAGACTGAAGAGCTCCATTTTGAAAGTAGTACGTCCTAAGCAAGGATACGCCATCAAGATTAGTGACCGTGGAGAGTCTGGTATGAACGAAAAGAGAAAGGTAGCAGACAAGAGGAGATTCTGCAACATAGAGTGAAAGGCTTGGCGCCGGACGCGAACCCCAAATGTGTTTCGCGTTCACTTGACTGCTTCAAGCATATCATAAGTTCTCAACATCGCACATTACAATTCTTTCAACCTCGTTCGAATATGATCTATGGTATATCTCAGAGATAAAACATGCGCTTCGTAAAGCCATCATGGCTAGGCCATAGTGGTGAGTCTTCTTGAGGCAGACTGCATCAAAGAAACACCAGCTAATACTCGCGCCTTTGCGCCTTGACCATTAGGAGAACAAAAAGACTTCGAAGTATACAGTTGCCATGTCTCACCTGATGGAAGCAGGCTGGCTACAGCTGCTGGAGGTATGCGGACCCGAATTGGAGGACGGATGGAGTGCTGGATTTAATTCTTTGTAGATGGACATGTTAGGATCTGGTCGACCGAAGCAATCATCCAAGCTGGAGATCCTACCTACACCAAACCGCGACAGCTATGTCATATGAGCTATCACTCTGGCACGATACATACTGTTCGATTCTCGCCGAATGGAAGATGGTTGGCATCTGGTGCAGATGATAAGATTATATGCATATATCACCTGGACCCGAATCCTCCTGCGCATTCGACAGCATTTGGTATGTGGTCTATATTAGCATTGAAGGTAGAGTAAGACGATGCTGATATATTGCAGGCTCGAATGAACCACCACCCGTAGAGAATTGGAAGATCTTGCGACGATTGATAGGGCACGATAATGATGTACAAGATTTAGGATGGTCATACGATTCATCGATACTGGTATCTGTAGGACTGGATTCAAAGATTGTCGTCTGGTCGGGGACAACTTTCGAGAAGCTGAAGACTATCGCAGTACACCAATCTCACGTCAAGGGCATTGCTTTCGATCCTGCGAATAAGTACTTCGCTACTGCAAGCGACGACCGAACCATCAAACTCTTCCGATTTACCCCTCCACCTCCTGGCGCGACTTCATACGATGCGCCAGGGAACTTCATACTCGAGCACACCATCACCGCGCCCTTCACCTCCTCTCCTCTCACGACATACTTCCGAAGATGTTCTTGGTCGCCGGATGGAAATCATATAGCGGCTGCGAATGCCGTGAATGGACCAGTCAGTTCTGTAGCAATCATCAATCGAGGCGTGTGGGATAGCGATATCAATTTGATTGGACATGAGGGTCCTACAGAAGTCTGCACATTCTCCCCGCGACTGTTCAGTAAGCAGAAGATTATCCCAGATTCAGCAGATAATGGCACGCCCCAGCTTGTGACGGTCATCGCATGTGCAGGTCAGGACAAAACGTTGAGTGTTTGGAATACGAGCTCATCAAGACCGCTGGTCATCTGTCAAGATCTTGCAGGTAAATCAATATCAGATTTGGCATGGACACCAGATGGACATACACTATTTGCTACAAGTCTGGATGGTGCTATCGTAGCAGTACAGTTCGAAGAAGGAGAGTTGGGCTATATTGCGCCATGGACGGAGAACGACAAAGCATTGCAGAAATATGGAGCGGGACGAAAAGGTGTAGGAGTTGTGGAAGATGTAGCTGGTTTGCGACTTGAAGAGAAGAGTAAAGCCGGCGAATTAAGGCAGACCGAAGGAAGGATGGGAGCACTCATGGGAGACACTGGGCCAGTACTCACACCTGCGCCAACTGTGAATGGCAACAGTACTCAAACACAACTCGTCATGGCACCTGCACTTATCACGAATGGGAAAGCACCACAAGAAGACCCATCTCCACCAGCTGTTGATCCGAACGCAGCGAAACTAGAAGCATTGAAGAGTCGCGTCACGATAACGAAAGATGGCAAAAAACGTGTTGCACCACTTCTTGTTTCCTCCTCAGGTACTGGTCTCTCCTCACTTCCACAATCTACACTCGTCGCAGCATCGAAAAGTGTTCAGAACGACGCTCCACAGGCAATCTTGGATCTATCGAAACCATATGATGGACTTCCAAGAGGAGGGTTAGCAGCTATGTTACTGGGTAACAAAAGGAAAGCTGTTCCGCTAGATGAGGACGAAGAAGAAGAGCATGCCAACAAGCGCCTAAACGTGGGCTCGAAGGGTCCTGTGCCGATCATGATCAATGGTGTACATGGCTTGGAACCAGCTGTTCCACAACCACAGGCCGCTGGTCTTGTGCCCACACCAGAATTCATTCGGCCTGCGGTTGTAAATCCGATAATGTCAGTGAGTCAAGTACGCTTAGCCGTACCCAAGATAAGGTCACATATCTTGCGATCACTGGATCGTGGTACATTACCACCATCCAAGAGCGCCTCGAACGGTACAACAAATGGCGCAAACGGCACAGAGGACTCCACGAAGATAACGGAAGACATCATCTTCGAAGCCCAGAACGCCTCAGCTCCAACTCCAGTACACAACAAGGACCCGACAAAGATCACCACTACGAAACGTGGCACGATACTCTGGACTGATTACTTGCCCAAAGCAGTCATTCTCGTTACAGGCAACAAGAACTTCTGGGCTGCAGCATGTGAGGATGCGAGTATATATACGTGGACTCCTGCTGGAAGAAGGATATTTAATGCCCTTGTTCTCGAATCACAGCCTGTGATCATCGAGTGTAGGAATTGGTGGCTGTTAGTCATCACAGCGGCTGGAATGTGCTACGTGTGGAATCTGAAAACACTCTCATCGCCACATCCGCCTGTATCTCTTGCACCAATTCTCGAAATCGCTGTACACTCTCTTGGTACGCAAACTACCAGCGCCCCTGGTGTCACATCCGCACATCTGAACTCAACCGGACGGGTCATTGTCACGTTAAGTAACGGCGATGGATACATGTACTCACCTGACATGTTCGTGTGGCAGCGATTGTCAGAAGCATGGTGGGCAGTAGGAAGTCAGTACTGGAATACCAACGACTCTTCAGTCAGCAGTCTCCAATCATCTGGAGTCGGCCCCGTGTCAAGAAAAGATGGCCTAGTCGATGCTTCGAACATTTCTGCTGGCATTATACCCCATTTGGAACGACATACAACAAACGAGGTCCTGCTCAAAGGTAGAGCATTTCATCTGCAGAAGCTCATCAAAGCTCTTCTTGCACGAGAAGGTTTCGAGGGCTTCGAAGCTGGTGTCAGCATAGCTCATCTGGAGAACCGTGTGGCAGCAGCTCTTCAGCTCGGTGCAAGGGAAGAATTCAGAATATATTTGTTCATGTATGCGAAGCGTCTAGGTGCTGAGGGATTGAAATCAAAGGTGGAAGAACTTCTGCGAAGTCTTCTTGGTGGTATCCTTCAGGAGAAGGAAGGTCCCACGCGCGAGAAAGGTGAAGGTTGGTATAGTGAAGATGACAAGATTTGTGGCTGGGAGAGGAAGGACCTCGTGAAGGAGGTCGTGCTTATTCTTGGTAAGTTCAACATACTCGTATCAATGACATATGCTGACAGTCCACAGGCAAATTCCGAGACCTGCAACGACTCACGGTGCAGTATGCGCGTGTGTTAGAGATAGATGGAGATGATTGAGCTGGGATGTAATGTGTATGATATAGGTTTGGCGTTCTAGGAGCAAAATTGTGTATGAATATGGCTGTGATATCCAAACGGTATAGGCTTAATGAAGCTTCTTTGTTTGACAAAGCTCAACGTCCCGGTGGCAACAGCTACAATAGATCCTGAAACGACTTCCGGAGTGATGTCTGGACAGAAAGAGCAATCGGGTTGTCACTTCCCCATCCCAGTGCCTACCAACAGAATCCTGATCAACTCTTCTTCAATATTGCAACACACCGCGCCATTCACGAGACTGGAATTGTTGTCCTTTCAAAATGTCTGTTCGTGCTAATCGAGCTTCAAGTCATCCTCCCATTCCACAAACACCAAATCGTCCTAATCATTCTCGCGAGTCAAGTGTTGGCTGGTCATTTCGTACCTTCTCGCCTATCTCCTTGCGCACTATCGATTCGAGCTCCTTTTGGCGTACACCACCGAAGCCTGTAATAGGATGGAAGGTTCGGCGATGGCAGGTTTGGAGGGATAGGATATCGTCACCGGCAACGTGCAGGCTATCAAATAATTGCATGCATCAGGCACAACGCTTGCTCAACGGCATTACCTCTTCTCGGGGCAGAATCATATTGTGGATGTGCGTACTGCTTATAGTGGTCGGCGTTTTCTCTGTCTGCATGCCTTACAGTCGACAGCATCTTGCAGAGTTTGATGCATATCAGCCATTGACGCCGAAGCTCCAGCCTTCGGATGTGCGAAAGACAGATCCTACACGATGGCTGCGGGAGAACTCGAATGACAGACATGCGATACAAGCTTCCACCTTCTCACACTTCAAGAACACCGTATATGACAGACGACCTCGTGCTGCGATCATTAGCTTGGTCAGAAACACAGAACTCGAGGGCATGATGCAGAGTATGAGACAATTGGAATATAGATGGAACCACAAGTATCAGGTAGAGTCATCTGCGATATGTTGAATCTGTGCTCATCCAAAGCAGTATCCCTGGATATTCTTCAACGACGAACCGTTCACGGAGGACTTCAAGTCAGCTATACGAAACCTGACTGCGGTAGAATGTCACTTTGCCGTCATACCGAAAGAGCATTGGTCATTACCGGATTGGATCGACGAGAGCAGATTTGAGAACGGTTTGGAGTGTCTGGGCACGATCGGGGTGGGTAAAGGATGGATGGCTTCATATCATCATATGTGTAGATGGAACAGTGGTTTCTTTTACAAGCATCCTATATGAAAGATTTCGATTGGTACTGGAGGGTTGAGCCAGATGTGAGCAATACTATCGAGGCTCTGTCTCAATACTGACTATATTCCAGGTGCATTTCCTTTGCGATATCGACTATGATGTCTTCCGCTTCATGAGGGACAACAATATGAAATACGGTTTCAACATGAACATCCTGGATGATGCAAGGTCATTCCCCTCATTATGGTCGACCACTCGCAAATTCATCGCAACTCATCCTCATCTCACTCATCCCGAAGCAGATCTTCGCTGGCTCCTCGACCCACATAACAACAACGAATATAACAATTGTCAGTTCTTCTCAAACTTCGAAGTTGGCTCTTTGAACTTCTGGCGTAGTCCGCAAACAGAAACATACTTCAACTATCTCGACAAAGCAGGTGGATTCTACTATGAACGATTTGGCGACGCTCCTGTACATACATTGAGTGTGGCAATGTTCGTCCCGAGAAGCGAAGTATGGTTCTTTCGGGATATAGGGTATCAGCATGATATCAATCATCAATGTCCTGCGAGGTTGGAAAGGAAATGTGCTTGTGAACCAACAAGATTGGACGAGAACTTTTATAAGTTGGTGCCGTTGCAGAGTCCGCAGATTAGGCCGAGGGATACGTGTATTCGGTTGTGGTTGGGTGGCGAGTGGTTGGACAAGAAGGAGGGGTGGAGTATGGACGGTGAGAAGGCTTTTGGTGGGGATGGGTATGGTGGATATATTCTTGATTGAAGCACGAAGTAGTTTATGAGGAGCGAGTATGGCATAGACAATTAGCTTTTTTTTTGTTCTGCAGGGATCATATAACGTAGTGCGCAGACTTATTACATGCATTCGATCACACAACGTGTTCATATAGCAATCTATTGACATCCCTCCACATAACCCTCATGTGAAACATTCTGTCCTCCCCACATACCGTGCTAAAACATCAAAACGGACCCTCCAATATAAGAGAGCTTCCATGTCCTCATCAAAGTACTTACTCAACCCTCTCACTACCCTCCAAAGCCTTCAAATCCCTCTCCCTCATTAGAACTAATATCGCACCCCACGGTCCACCAACCAACCCTCCCAGCACAACCTTCCCCAGCACCCCAACACCTACTCCTTTGCCAACTCCTCTCAAAAGACTCAAGATCCACACAAACCCAGCAGTAGTTGAAACATAGACATCCCACCACAGAAAGACATGTACAGCTTCCCCTAGCGTCTTGGGCGTATGACTTGTAGAAGAAGGGAAGTGGGGAATATAGACTGTCGAGAGTGTTGGATTATGCTTTTTGAGAGCTGAGGATATTGTTGGGGAGAGCGAGGAGATGAGAGATGAGGAGGGGAAAAGTGTGAGGACTAAGGCGGGGATGTGTGTTAGGGAGAGGAAGATTAGGAGGAAGATATAGGTCCTGTTTAGGGTTGTGAGGTAGGTTCGTTTTTGGAGGCGGGTTAGTGGCGTGTTGCCATTTCTGTTTGTTGATGGTGATGATGCGGAGGTAGAGGAGGTGAAGAGTTGGAAAAGTTGCTGGAATAGATATGTTATTACTGGGAAAGGTTGCCAGAGTGCGAGAAGAGACTGTCGTGTCGAAACATCACTTGTGGTTAGAGGTGCTAGCGAGAGGACGACGAATCCTAACGTGAAAGCGTATGGTAGCGCTTTGAGTTTGAGGAGTGGTATGAGTGTGTTTTGAGATTGTAGTGCCGTGGGAATAGGTCTGGATAATGGTGAAGTCAAAACGTAGATGAGTGTCCAGATTGGAAAGACCACTGCCCAGCCTAGGAGTTGACCGAATGTGAAGAAGAGTGTCACACTATCACACATACCGCCATCAGCAAGTCATTCATACCTTCTCAAACTCATCTGATAGGCCGAAAAGGGAGAGGAAGACTTACAAGCTAATCGCCCTCCCTCGATTACCCACCCTCCAACCTTCCATACAACTCAACGCAAAACTGACACCATACTGTCCAAACATAAATAATGACCATAATGACAGGCTGGGATCAGAGCCATCGAGAACAGGTGCAAAGAATGGATTCAAGGCCGAGAGGACTTTATCAATGGGTTTGAGACCTGTGAAAGCTCTTTTCAGTGGGTGGGAGGTGCCAGGCCATAAGGGGATGCGCGCGAGTCCATTGTCACGGAGACGAGGGAGGGCGTAGCCTGGTTTCTGTGTACATAGTTTGTCAGGAGGAGGGAGTTGATAGAATTGGTAATATGAGAGCTTACTAATCCAAGGACGTGAAGGCAGTAGATGCCTAATGCTGCTGCTGCTGCGAGGAAGATTGCTGAGAGGGTATTTGATCTTGCCATTGCTGCTTTGATGATAATATCAGATCACACGGGACAGAGGAAGGGTTTCAAGTATGATCAGTGCTGAGTTGGAGACTGATACTCGAAGATCTATTGTGTACTTTTTCAACGTGAGACAGACGTTGTCCAATACCAAGAAAGCTTCCTTTTCCCGCTTTTCCTGAGCTCCCTCAAATTGACGAAAACGACTGACTGAGCGCTGTGAAGTAAAAGCTGCACGACAAGTCAACTCCTTCTAGTTCAATCACGATATGCCTTCATCCTAGAAAATCTTCTATTCGTCTTGTTAACAGGACAATTATGTGATGTTTGGGCCAGTTCGACGATGTAAGCACGTGACCTCTATATCCTTTCCCCGGATCTTCATTGCTTGGGAAGGAGCTATGACCAATGACGCCATGTTGCGTACTTACTTAGGCACTCGCTGCTTTGGAGCTTTAACATACGATAATGTGGTTGAAGGAGGATTCACTCCGGGTGCCTGACACTACAAGGAATAGAAAATCGTGGCATGTGCTTTTCGCAATCAAGAAATCCGATGTTGTAAGGAGGAAAGAGTAAGAATGACGCTTGCGGCTGGACCGTTTTGTCACAACACGTCATAATGTTAAGCAGCCAAATGTGGTAAGGACTGAAATGTGAAATCCAGAACTTTTCTGCGACAAAACGATCTTTTGGCCCAACCTCTTCTGAAAGACTCTATTCCTTCTCATTATCTCAATTCGTGTCCAATTGATCAATTGACCTTCATTCTCATCCAATTACACAACCACCATCTCACCAGCATAATGATCGCAGCAAGAGCATCCAGGAGAGTCGCAACTCGCAACGTGCGAGCTGTTCGTGTCAATGCCCCACGTGCTCGATTCCAGTCAACTACACAAAGGGTCGCTGACAAGGCCACACCTGATAGTCCAGCTGGACAGGGTTTCTCTGCTGGATTAGCAGGAGGATTGACTGGTGGTGCAATCGTTTTCTTGGTGAGAACTTTGGTAGCATTGCACCAGACATAGCTAATTGTACCCAGCTTGGCTACGGATACTACTATACCTCAGGCGCAAAGACTGTCCACGACACCTTCACTGCCGCGAAGAAGAAGTACGCGCAAGCTCAATCAGCTGTTGCACAGAAGACCCCAGAACCAAATGAGGCACTTCAATGGCTGAAATCAACCTCTCTTGGATATGCTGCATTCATCCCAGGAGGAAAGCAATACGTCAATACTGCGTTCGCCGACCTCGAGAAAATCCAGGAGAAGCATGGAGACGAGGTCAACACAATTGTTCAGCGAACATACGAAGATTTGCGAAAGACGTCGAAGAAGGGATTGACGCTCGAGACTGCTCAGGGCACATGGGATGTTCTTGAAAAGGCACTGGCAGATCTCGCTGATCTTGCTCGTGACTCAATTAGTGATATCTTGGAGAACCACCCAGAGATCAAAGAGAAGGTTGGCGGAAATTGGGAGCAATTCAAACAGCTTGCAGAGTCCAAAGGTCCAGAGGCTAAGAAGGAACTTGATCAAACCTACAATCAGATCAAGGATGTCATTGCTGGAGGTGTAGGTATCGAGTCAATCAACAAGATCAGAAAGCTCGTGCAAGAGAAAACTGAGAAGCTTCAGAAACTTGGTGAGGAGGCATGGAAGAAGGGTCTCGAAGAGGCTCAGCCACTCCTTGAAAAGAATCCAAAGCTTAAGGAGTTCGTCAACAGCAACGCTGATGTGCTGAAGAAGGGTAATGCTACGGAAATCTTCGAGAAGGTCAAGAACGCTGCTTCATCAGGCAGCACTGACGACTTGCAAGAATACGTCAAGAACGCCGCCGAAGCTGCTAAGAGCAGCGGGTTCGGCAAGTCCATCGAGCAATATGCCAAGTACATCCCAGGAGGTAGCGAGATCCTCCCAAAGCTTTCGAAGCTTCAGGAAGTGGCCAAGACGAGAGGTGATGAAGCCGAAAAGATCTTAAAGGGTGCATATAAGGATATTGCCGATGTGTTACAGAAGAGAACCGAGGAAGCAGAGAAGTTGGCTGAGAAGGCTGGACAGGATGCGAAGAAGGAAGCAAAGAAATAAGTCCCGATATGCCAGTTATGCATAGGTGGGAGTTTCGGCATGTAACATTATTCGAGAAGTGAAAGCAGGCACGATGGAAACGTTCTTAGCAATTTAATGTGTAACAAAAGCACCGATGTTGGTTATCGCATTTTCTGTTCGTTCTTTCCTACAGTTGTCCGGCGATCATGTACTGTCGCTCTTTCCTTGCAATATCGTCGATATACTTGACTCTGCACACAATTTTCCACATCATTCTCTCGTCCACGAATTCCATTTCATATCAACATTCACTATCGCCGTCAATCATTACTCTCACTCAATCGTTCAACCAGAGTTAACACTTTTAATCCCCTTCAAACACTCATTATCAGTTCACCAGCTTACACCTAGCTTTGTCACCGGCGAATGCGTAGACATCTCCACTCACGAACAGTCAGAATGCCAAAAGCTACAATCTGGCACTCGAAGTTAAGCAAGCTTCGCAGAAAACTTGAACCCTATACAGCTTGCAGATCTTCCTCGAAGCACGATCAAGCTCCACAATTTACGCAGCACGATATTCCATCACTTCAAGAAGTCGTCGAGATGTTCACGCGGTCGGTCGTTTGTCCTCCAGAACTCTTTCAACCACAAACGTACAACCACTCGTCACATCACACTCACGAAGACCAACATCAACCACCTCTGGATGGATATGAGTTTGACGGCTTCTCGCAAGTACACGATGCTGACAATGCACTATTGCACACAAACGATGGCCCGCCAGACCTCTTTCACAACAAGTCGACATACGGGAGTGGTATGAGACCATTCGACTTCGATCATCCGAAGACGTCTCTGGAGCTACAGTACCACGAATGCTGGAGAGAAACTTACCCGAATCCTCCAATAATGCCACACTTCGTGCTTCCAGACTTTAGACAACAGACAGCTTCCAGACACCAATCACCTCCACAATCTCCAACCAGTGGCGGACGACGATTTCCTTATGTTACCCACAGCAACATATCGCAGAGACATGGTGTTGAGGAGTATTGCAAGACGGATAGCAGTCAAGCCGATGTGCTTCCAGAATACGAGCAAGCTGCCCAGTCATGCCCGTACATGCCACCACTAAAGTCGAGCCATACAGTTGGACCGGTCGTGCAAGTTCGTGAAGTTGACCCAGAGGACGACCACGTGGAGTTGAGTGATGGACATGATGGGCGAGAGAATGGAGATGAGTTCTGGAAACGTGCGAGTGCAAACTTCGAGGACTATGAGCCTGGCAGAGTCTACTGTTTTCAATGTGGTCTGGCTAGTTGCAAAGGAGAGTGTTATGGGGCGAGGTAATGGTGTTGAAAGATATGGATATCTCACGACAAGGTGGACTTGATTTGCTCCATTATTGGGAACGAGTTCCTGCCAAGCATGTATTATATGATGTTAGATCACCACAGCGAATACCACAGCGTTGTATTGATGTTCATATTCAGGTTGAGTGATCTCCTTCTCTGTACTTAATGAAAAATATACAGCACTACACAATTGATTGCACAACATGCAAATTAGAATGTCATGATGTCCTCACGTGATTGTGGATGAATCCTTTGCCGTTCGGCTCGGAACGATCCAAAACACAGACTTCATCATCGACTCTTGCCGGAAGGCATTGCGGCCTACCCAAGTGTACAACAATGATCTAGGTGGGATACTTCTGTATTTGTTTTCTTGTTTTCTTGTTCTTCTTTATATTTTGTTCTCACTCCTTCCCTTACTTTCGTCGGTTCAATTAGCTGTTACTACTGTGCACATCCTCCTCTCTGTGCATCTCACGAGAAGCAAATAGCTATACCCTTTAGCAAGCTCAACAGTCTCTTCTCAAGGAATCGACAGAACTCGCAAACATGGCCAATCCAGCCCGTCGGGGTCTCGCCCAAATCCTCACCAAAGAGCCCACAGACATCGTAATCCTCTCCTCCCTCCGCACACCCATAACCCGCTCCTACAAAGGCGGTCTCAAAGACTCCTACCCCGAACAACTCCTTTCCACCGTCCTCCGCGCTACTCTCACCTCCAATCCAAACCTCGACCCGTCCCTGGTCGAAGATGTATCCACCGGCGTCGTGCTTTCCGAGCTAGGCGGTTCCAAAGCCGGCCGTATGGCCATGAACCACGCCGGCATCCCCACGACCACATCATTCTACACCGTCAACAGAGCGTGCAGTTCCGGCCTGCAAGCCATCACGAATATCGCGCAGAGTATACAGACTGGACAGATTAATGTGGGTATCGGTGCGGGTATGGAGAGTATGACGAGGAATTACGGGAGTAAAGCTATTCCAACGGTGCTCTGGCCTGCGTTGAGGGATAGTGAGGTTGATGATGTCAAGGATTGTATTATGCCTATGGGATTGACTTCGGAGAATGTGGCCATTAGGTATGGTGTCTCGAGAGCGGATCAGGATGCCTTTGCTGTGGAGTCGCATAAGAGAGCGAAGGAAGCTCAGGATGCGGGTGTGTTTGAGAAGGAGATTGTCCCTGTGGAGACGCAGTATCAGGAGGTCAATAAGGCAGGTGAGAAAGTAGGTGATGAGCAAACAATCACTGTATCCAAGGATGATGGCATAAGGGGAAATGCTAGTATAGAGGGCATGACGAAGCTGAAACCTGCTTTCAAAGCGGATGGGACTTCGACTGCTGGGAACTCTTCTCAGATCTCGGATGGTGCTGCTGCTACTTTACTTATGCGTCGTAGTACTGCTACAGAGTTGGGTCTCTCTGGCTCGATCATCGGAAAATGGGTAGCTACACAAGTGGCAGGCTGCAAACCAGATGAGATGGGTATTGGTCCTGCCATCGCCATCCCTAAGCTATTGGAACAGACGGGATTGAAGACAGAGGATGTGAATGTCTGGGAAATCAATGAAGCATTCGCTTCTCAGGCACTCTATAGTGTCAGGAAACTTGGATTGGAAAAGGCGCTTGAGGAGAAGAAGGTCAATCCGCATGGTGGTGCTATTGCCTTGGGACATCCGCTTGGTGCGACTGGTGCGAGAATGGTCGCGAGTCTGCTGAATGGACTTCAGATCAAGGGTGGTGAGCTTGGCGTTGTTAGTATGTGTATTGGAACGGGGATGGGAATGGCGGGGTTGTTCGTCAGAGAATGAAGCATGAATATATGGGGTACATACGATGATCAAATGCTAGCGCATAAAGAAGTTGTGGACTAGATTCTGTAATTATCGTCGGTTCGGTGGACATAAGTGACCAGTGTGAAAAGCCTCATTGTTTCAACCGACTGTAAGTCGTGGACTCTCATCGCATCTGATTTTGTAGGACTGATCTACAGCTCCCGGTGACAGCATGGCGGCAAAGAGTAATTTCGCTCGCAGCGGCTGGCACAAGCTCGCATAACACAGCGAACGAGCTTCACGCGTGTCCGTAGGATGGCCCACAAACAAGTTTGTGCCCGTATGCCCAGCTGCCCGATCCGGAAATGCTGCTTATACCAAGCGTGGCCGTGCTTATCTCATGCTTGTTCCTGAATTTATTGCTTCACGCATGTCTTTCGTATGTTCGTGTGTTTTGTTGAAATGCGCTTGCCGTTGTCTGTGTGACGTTTTCCGCTGCGGGCTTTTGTTTTCGTGTCTAGATGTGGTATCGGCGCTGCTCTGACTGCGTCGTTTTGGCTCTGAATCGTCATTACTGATGGCGGGAAGGATGATGCACCGTGGGCTGAGGCTGTGGTGCTTGTTCACTGCTCTTTTGAATGGTGAGTTTACCAATTGATTGTATTAGTACGCGTCACTCCTAACGACCTACAAGTGGTTCTCGCAAAAGAGTGCAACTTCAACTCCTCACAACCTGGAATTGTCAGCTCGACCTTCAATTACGAGGGAGACCTGGTTCTCACCAGTCAAGATCAAATCAACGCCGTTTTCGCAGGCTGCACATCGCTCGTTGATGGCGTCGTGATACATCCCAACTTCACAGGATCGACCATCGATTTCCGAAACCTCACGAAGATGGGAGGTTTGTTTATTGAGACTAATACCTTGACAACCATATTGCTCGATAATTTGGAAGAAACAGATGCTATCGTCTATATTGTCGACAATGCTACGATTACTACGCTGTCAGCGCCCAAGTTGAGGAGGGCGCAATGGCTCGGTTTCAGTGCTACGATGTCGAATTTAAATTTCCCTGCCCTCGAAAGGATAGAGTGGCGAAGATTCGGTATTCTCACTGATCTAAGACTTCCTGAAGGTCTGAAGGAGTACTTAAACCCTATAAAATCCCGACTGTGGCTGAAGACTGCTAATACCACTGCCGTCAGATTTTCTGCACCTCAGCTTCGATTCGTTGGAGGCATTTCAGTACATGGTGCAGCTCCTGGTCTCAACTTCACGTTGCCCGAGTTGGATTTCGCGGATGAATTGCGACTGTCTGGTGTCTTCACTGAGTATGCATGTTGGTCCTTGAGATCGGCGTTGTCACAATACTAATATTGTGGCCTGTGTTAGTATTCAGCTTCCAAAGCTGCGTAGCATGATAGCTCCTAGAGGAGAGCTAGGATTGTCCTCGTTATCGATCAGTGGCTTATCGCTTTCACCGCCTCGACCGATTGTTTTTCCGGCATTACAGGAAGTCAATATGACGTGGTTGACTGAATTGAAAGCAGAGTGTGTGAAGTTGCTAATATAGTTGTGCGCGGATCGAGTCTAATTGTGAGCTAGTATATCATTCCCAGCACTTAACCATACAGAAGAGCTTAGAATAGACGGCTTGAATAATCATCATGTGGACATACCCTTGTTGAAGTCGGTGAGGGAGATAGATCTCGAAGATGATGATCTAAGGTATGACAATCTCTGTTCTCAAGGACGCTGATCTTACTAGCGACTACTTTGAGAACTGATGGCTAACGAACTATGCGAATAGCATCGTGTTCCCCAATCTTACCTCTATCGGCAAGCTGGACGTCCGTGGCAACATTTCTGAGTAAGTATCACCACATTCAATTCTCAAATCCCAGCAATGTTCTCCTGAGTCCTCTCGCGAGTACTCCCAGATATAGCTAGCTAATTCTTGCAGACTCTCCTTTCCCTCCCTGACAAATGCCTACCAGTTCTCTATACTTACAAAGGGTCAATCGTGTCGAACGCAGAATTATACTGTTATGCAAGACTGGCTACGCATGAACGCTACATGGGATGGATCAGAACCATGTCCTTACCCTGTGGACTACATACCACTTAGCGACGATGAATGTGGTCGGGATACAAGATCTTTTGAGTGTAACTCCAGGTCGATTGACGATCTGATGCAGCCTACTAGTGGTTCGAATACTGTTTTGGCGCGTGAGAGCTTGTTGGGTGGTATGTTGACTGTGATCGTTACGACTGCTATGTTATTGTGAGATTGACGAAGAACAAGTAAGCAGGACTAGAAACCCAGACCTGTCCCACTCATGTATCTCATGCTTTGTTTTCGTGTCGTAGGCATAATGGAAATAATGTATGTCAGAACGCAAAAGCTTGAATCATCTTCATTGAAACGCTGCTTTTAAACACACTTGCCTTGGCGGCGCAGTAGTTGTTAACTTGTACGTCGAAGTGTAACTTCAGATACGCCAGAGATCGTCGAATGGTGGCATAAAGCTATGTGCCGCAACGAAGCCATCGCCTCCCAAACTCCGCCATCATTAGCAGTCCAAAAACATCCTGCAGAACCACGTCCAGCATGCTCGGAAAACACAAGGTCGCAATGCCAAATGCAATCAATCTGTCATAGCCACTTCTGGCGCTACATCAACCTCAGAAGCCTCTGGGACGCGAATCTCGTTCTTCACAGACCCACGCTTCTTCACCTTCAGCTTCTTACTTCCCCGTCGACGTGCAACTGGTTTCTTCTTCGCCAACTCCTCTCGAATGATGAGTGCCAACTCTTCACCAACCTCCACTGGAGTCTCAGGATCCAACTTCCCACCAGGCTCCAGATCTTCATCCATCCACTCTCCAATACCATCAAGGTCTCGAGTCTGCTTCCACTTCGCAAGTCGTTCCTTATTTGTCTTCTTACTAAGAGCCTGACCACGTCTTTTTCTTGGTTTCTTGCTGACTTTGTTGTCGAGTGTGCTCTTGCTCATCAATGTTGTCAAGATATCGACTTCATCGCGTGGTTTTCTGAGCTTTAGGGTGTATCTATGACTGTCGCGCTCCTTACGTGCAGCGGCGCGTGCCTTCTTCTTGCACTTCGAGGACATCTACAGGAATCGTTAGTCCCTGGGTCAAACAAGAGTTCTGTGATATGGTTCACTTCAACCTTATCACGAAGCTGGAGGACGAGGCGGTGTTTTGGGTATTGAGGTCCGGTTGGTGGTGTTGACTCGGGAATTATGGCGGAAGTCTCCTGGACGTTCATATCGATTTCGTTGTGAGCTGACATGGTGCCAGCAGAAGATGATGGAATCGGGAACGACGTTGTTGTCAAAATCTGAAATGGACGACGTTGGGGAAGATGAGAACAGGAGAGGTAAGCTGAGATAGTGGGGCCATACCAGTTCAGAAGCCAAGGAATGGGAAAAGTGAATATTAACCAGAATGAAAGCGAAAACATCTTTCCATTGGGAATTTTGCTTACTTTTGAGTGTGGTGAATATTTCGTAGTTCAGAAACGACATTGTAGCTCATGATTCTACCCACACTTCACGCATCTCCCTTACTACCCAACATCAGGTGCGCAGCTGAGCCCATTCATTCCTTCTTCGCCCTCAACCCGTGCGGTTGTGGCTCTGGATAATTACTTCCATTCATCGCCCTAGCCTCCAAAAATTGACTTGTCTCCGATTGACCACAAGAAGCCTTCCACTCGGCTCGTCGTTGCTTGCGTGCCTCCCTTTGTCCCTGCAAGGCGTTCTTGACACATGTGTATGTAAATCTCTCATCATCGGTCATCGACGAAACAAACGCTTGAAGTATCTCTATACATTGATCTCGACGTTCTTCACGAGCTCGTGTCTCAAGTTGTCCTTGCGATAAGTGCTTGCGTGCAGAATCTGCGCCTGGTTAGCATGTCCTATTGAGAGAAAATTCGATGATCGGTGCTCTTACTTCGATTCGAAAGAATCCTCGTCCGAAATAGCTTTGTGATCTTAGCTTGATGCTGTGTTAATAAGCCTACAACTGACACTCCGCCAGTGTTGTCGTCAACCTTGACGCAACCCCATTCGTCCGCACGATTAGAAAATATGTCGTTTGCACGACATAAGATCATAACCTCTGCGTGATCCCTTTCTACTTTCGTCGGCTTCGTCCAAAACTGAATTATCGTGGTTAGCGGCGAGTGCAGGATAGGTCATCAATAACAGAAGCACTTACAACTGGAGTGTCATCGATCTTATTGTTCTTCATCATTTTGACAAGGTAGTTGAGTTCGTTCTGCTCGGTCCCAATCGTTTTAATGACTGTACGGTTTGCTCTGAGTTCTATGCGTTTTTTCTGGTGGGTGTCTCGCTTTGCGACAATTTTGCTTGGACGACGTGAGTCCGATTTCCCTCTTCGTCCTTGTACACTCATCTTGGATGATTTGAAAGATGCGACTACCACCGCATTGAGTTGAGAGAATGTTGGAAAGTTGCAAACTACGACGACTGAATCGAAGAAAGTCTTGAACTGTCGTTTGTACGACGCTTTACGAAAGTGAAGCCGGGCACAACAACCGACGCTTGTCTGCCAAGCATCGCTAAAGTAAACAAAGTCCCAAGTATGGGCCTTCTTGCGATTGTACTGCGACTTCTTCATGACACAGGTTTGGAAATCTAAGCATTAAACGATAGATGTCAGACCGCATGTTGGTGAATGTTCGGACCGCGCCGAAAACGGTCACTCAATCATTCTTGACAGCACGCTATCGAATGATGGTGTTGGTGCCTCAATTTACATATCTTGGTTCTGACACTTGGCACCAGCTGGTCCTTCCACGATTATTCTCAGAAGTTCCAACGCTTTGAATTGTCTAGGTATCCTTGAATCTTGTGCATGTGCAGCAAGCTATTGTTTCGTTGGTTGTTGGAGGCGATGTCCTTCAGCTTCGTCTACTGCTGACATATTTCGCATGTTGTTACAAGGTGCTTGTCGCCCGAAGAGCGATAACTCCAGTTGGTCCTGCAGCAGGAGATGAATGCGATTTGTCGAACACCGAAACTCATGCAAATATTGGCTGGCATGCATGCACGACTGGTAATGGGCGTGTTTCTTGTGGTCGTCTTGAGCTTGGTATCGCCATTTGTAACATTGTTGTTCACCATGGCAGGGATAGAAGTGAACTCCTCGTAACCCATAAAGTGATATGGGTACTGTATAAGAACTTCTCACTGTACCTTCTTGAAGGCCATGACTTCTTAAACTACAAAGACCGTTTGCATGTCTCCGTACTCTACAGTCATCAGCATGTTCCAGTTGCTCAAGAAGTTAACCATTATCACCTCTTTGTTCCTCGTTAATCATGTCTCGACAACTAATGCTAACACAAGATCATCCCTTCCACCTCTCAACATTCCATACTCAAGACACTCAGTCCGTGTCCGAATTATTGACACAACGAGTGTCGTCGATGGTCTACCACTTTCACTCTTCATCGAGCCGCAAATTCAAGGCTTCTCGACACTCTCTGCGCCAGCTTACTCATTCCTTATCGAATATGCCTCAAGTCGAAAAGTACTCTTCGATCTTGGTGTGAGGACCGATCCACAGAATCTTGCTCCAATAATGGCAAACACTATCACTGCTCAAAATTGGACAGTGAAAGCCGATGAAGAAGTTCGACAGATCTTGGAGGAGAATGGTGTGCAAGCTTTAAGTATCGAAGCAATCATCTGGAGTCGTATGTATAGTCCATACCATCCTCCTTCTAGAGACTGACGTTCACAGTTACACACTTCGACCACACCGGCGACCCATCAACCTTTCCATCAACCACTTCCCTCGTGGTAGGATCCAACTTCACTTCCTCATTCATCCCAGGCTACCCTACCAACCCAACATCCACAATTCTAGAATCAGACTACACCAATCGCACCCTCACAGAAATCCCTTTCAACACAACGCTCACAATCGACGGTTTCAGAGCTCACGATTACTTTGGCGACGGCTCATTCTATCTCCTATCCACACCAGGCCACGCAATCTCCCATACTAGCGGTCTCGCACGCGTTACGTCAAATCCAGATACCTTCATCTTCATGGGCGCGGATTTAGCTCATCATAATGGAGAATTTCGTCCTTCTGCTTATCATGCGCTACCAAGACTTCTTTACCCAAATCCTCTTAACACTTCATCTTCACGCCCATTGCCTTCATATATCTTCCAGCATCTCCTGCGGGATAATAGTACGGTCAAGCCATTCTACAATATCGCGACATTGGGAGCGACGAATGGAGTCCAGTATAGTTTGAAGGAGGCGGAGAGGACGATTGAGAAACTGATGGTGTTTGATGTGTATGAGAATGTTTTTGTGTTGATGGCGCATGATGATAGTGTTCAGGGTGTTGTAGAATTCTTTCCCAAATATGCGAACGCGTGGAAGAAGTTGGAGTGGGGTGCGAGGAGTCGATGGATGTTCTTGAAAGATTTCAGGAGTGCGTTGACGGCTTCCGCTTGACCCAGTAAACGAATATGCCAGAGCCATCAGAAAGTCAACAAGGAACACTAGGAAATCATTGTATGCATATTTCCATTGGTTCAATACTCATATAAGACCGCGTAACTGGGTATATCCTTCGCCATTTCCCCTTACCAGAATCTCAGGTCTTCACCCTACAAAGTTTTGCCAACTCTTTCCTCAGCAACAACAGTTCTGGAAGCCACATTCGTCACTGGTGGAAGTTCCGACCCCTCTACACGTTTGACATTCTGCTCACTCTCAGTGTCTTCGATGATCACCTCCTTTTCTTTCGGGTGTTCCGGAACCATAAAAACTACCAGACTAGTGGTTGGAATACAAATTGCGAACATGACAAAAGCGATGATCAAATTGGTCATCGGTGTGATACCCTTGGCAGCTCCGATGCCAAAAGCCAAAGCTGAGCCTACAGATTCGAAAGAGCGGACGATACCGACTGTTAAGGTGAGGGTTTCGATGTCGTTGTTGAATGTGCCGATGATCCAGTATACGAACATGTAGTGAGATTCGTTCATAAACCTGCACAACTATGATCAGCAAAATTCGAAATTCTCATACAGTTCTTGACACCTACCTGAACAAGACATTCACAGCAAAAGCTCTTCCAAACTCAGGTTGCGACCAATCGAGCGTCACTCGTGGCGTGATATCCTGATACTTCTTCTGATTCGCGACCTGCCACGCAAATAGTGCCAACATGAAAGTAGAAAAACTAAACCAAGCAATTCTCGCTATCACGGGTCTTGAGAATATCTTAAGATCCAAGAACCAGCCCCAGAAGATGTTGGCGAATGTAGCAGCAACACCACTGGTCAGAGCCCCCAGAGCTCTAGAACGAACAGAGAAATATTTGGTGAGGTAAATTCCTTGGTAGGTTCCGTTCCAGTTGAATCCGACAAGGATTGGGATGAGGAGAAATACACGCTTTGTCCTGAGAAGCTTGAAAAGTTTGCGGAACTCCTTAAGGACTGCTTTGTTTTTGGTGGGATCCTCAAGTCTGCTGCCATCTGAACGGATGACCTTCTCTGGCTTGGAAATCAATAGAGCCAATGGCAAGCCAAGACATTGAAGGGCGATGAGAACAAGGTAAGTTGAGTAGCCGACTTTTCCTCGCTTGTCGGAGCGGTGATTCAAGGACAACTGAATCGAGGATCCGATCAGCTGACCGAGTTCTCTGAGACCAAGCCAAATTCCAGCTCCGCGAGAGTTAGTGTCATGTCTTATATCTTTGCCTTTGGTACTTACTGAACTTGCCACGATCTGCGACTGTCGGATAACCAAGAGCAATTGCTCCCTCCGACGCCCAAAGTGCTGAGGCAGCAATACCACAAGTTGCTCCACCAAACAGAACGAACCATTCAGTTCCGTAACGATTGTTGACATACAAAGCAGCAGAATATGGTGCATATCCAAGAGTTCCGATAATAAGGATATTCTTAAGACCGAATTTGTTGGCCATGATCGAGAAGAAAGAACATCCAAACACCATGATACCGAATGTCAAAGAGTTGGCGCCATTGACCAGGTATGGTTCCTGCTGACCACCAGCGCCAGTGTTGTTCAACGCATTCCAGATGCCAGGTTGCGTAAAGGAGATCAATCCGACGATGATAACGTTGAACAGAGGGCTTCTATACCATCTTGTAAACCTTGAGACTGGTTTTTGCTGAGCTGAAATTTCACTGCTGGATTCGCCTCGCACATCCGCCTCCAGTGACTGCTTGCGACTTAAATCCGTAGCCATGGTGTCGGAATCTTTAGCCTGATGAGAATGAAAGGATGAATGTATTCTAGCTGATTATCCGGAACGTCTTGAAGGCTTCTATATAAGGAATATCAACGACATCGCTTAAGATCGCGACGCTAGCATCGGGAGCGTCCAGAATTTGCAAAAAAAAACTTTGACATGTCGACATGCCCTGCTGAGATGGTACAATATGCTGTCTATGCCTTATCGTTGGGCGAGTTGTCGAAAAAGTCCCTAGCAACATGGATCTTCGGAATTCTCGCCGCTCCACTACCTGAATCAGGTCATAAGAGCCAGTACGCATGGGTCCTAATCCGTCACGTGTTAAGAATTCCGCTCTTCTAGAACACCCAGCGGCCACTGAAGTGAATGTATGGTCGAGCTTGTTGACTTTGTTGAGGTTGAATGTCAGATTTGCTTGATTCGTGACTGACTGACGAGGTTATGTTGGCTGTCAAGAATCGCAGCCAAGTGATAACAAAAATCTGTGTGAAGCTTGGTATTGCAAGCTAAGATCAGCCACAAGTCATAGCACAACCTAAAATGTACCAAATACGGTCATGTAGACAACAGACGACTGCGGGATTTAGTGGAAAGAGTTGGTCTCGTAATATCTTCCAAGAAGCACGACATGGTAAACGGAAATGCGATGTGCGGCAATAGTGGGATGTTCCGCGTTGACATGAGGCGACCACATGAGGGTACCAGCACTTCGGGGTATTGTTGATGCAGGCATTCTATCGTCGGGGACTTGACCACGAGCTTTCTGAAGGTATGTTGACTAGATGCATGACTCGGGTCCGCCAGCCGATGGGAATTGCAGTCTCGAGAAAGTTGATAGAGTCCGTGATATGTCGTGATTGCTTAGGTCGATGTACAGCTGCAACTTATGTCGTGGCAGTACGCACACCGAACGTCTCTTGATGTCTTATGTCGCCAACCGTATTGTAGATTGCGAGTATTACGACAATGGCATCAGATACAGTATTCCTTGAAGCTCAGCAAGCACCATCAGCTGCCACAGGTTCGATTCCGGCGACATTCGTAGCAATTCCTTATACGCCATGTGTAGAACTAACTGCACCGTACCCGAGTCACACCTCGTTTCCGATTGCGTTGACACCTTCGAATAAGGGAACCACCATCTCCTCACTCGTGGGTGAGATCAAGCATCTCTCGCAGACCAACACAGTCCGATCACTGCTCACGCAGCATGGCGGCATATACTTTTCGAATCTTGGACTGAAAGATGCCGATGAGTTCTCCCAATTTGCTTCTGCTTTCGGCTGGACTCCTCATGAAGATATCGGCAATCCCGTGAGAAGGACCATCCATGCATACAACGTGGCAACAGCGAATGAAGGACCAAACACTCAGCCAGTATATCCGCATAACGAATTCGGACTGAGTCCACACTATCCAGCATATGTGCTCTTCTTCTGTATATCTGAGCCAGAGACTGGTGGAGAAACCCCAATCAACAATTCAATCACCTTGTATAGAGCTTTGAAGGAGAAATATCCCGAATTCATCGAAGAGGTCGAGAAGAAGGTCAGCTGAAGATTGTGGAATTGATGATGTGTCGATGCTAAATTGATCAGGAAGTCAGATACCAGCTGTTCTATCCAAACACGCCTCGCGAAGATACCACATCTGCAGGCACTTCGGTTCTTCAATCGTACGGAAAGAATGTGGTGGATTCCGACAATGTAGAGGAAGCGAGAGCAAAAGTTGAAACTGAGATCCGACGTCTGCCAACTGCGACTTGGCAATGGGAGAATCAATCAGCAGAGAATGAACTCGGAGATCTCAGAGTATTTCAGGTACTACCTGCAACGAGAAAGCATGAACAAACAGGACATACAGCTTTCTTCAACAACGTGGTCTCAAGGTTCTTGAATGCCGTTGATGCCGACAGTTTGAATCCTCCATACCTGAATAGCAAGGGCAAGCTACAACCGCCGGCTTTCGTACGTATAATGCACTCTAGAGTTTTCTCATACCAATGCTGACTTGAAGCAGTACGGTGATGGAGAAAGTATCCCCAATGAATATCTGGAATTCGCTGTCAAGCACATCAAGTAAGATATTGACGACTGGCTGAAGAATCTGTGACACTATGCTGACGCGATGTAGGGAAACAAGAAGTCTTGTAAAATGGACGAAAGGAGATGTGCTCTTGCTTGATGTGAGTAAACTACCTGTTGACGGCGTCATCATGCTGAGCTTCACGACTTCCGCCACCTATCGGCGAATGGACGCTTCGTAAGAACGCCATGCTAACCATCAACAGAATCATGCTATTCAGCACGCTCGAGAGCCGTGGACCGGGTACGTTCACCTGATGGTATCATGCACTGTGCTGACAGATTGTAGACCTCGGAAGCTGCTTGCAAGTCTTTGGGATGAGAACAAGCTACAAGGATGAGAGCGCGTCTCTGTGCAAGTCGTTGAATGGTTCGAGACTCGGATGAGTAAATTCTTATGACAAAAACAATATCGGAGAAGGAGAGGCCAGATACAGAAAGACAGAGTCAACCTGAGTGGTGAGGAGATTTTGATGATTGTAGATACAGCTCTGATAAGAGAAGAGTGAGGAAGAACGAATTGGAAACCTACAAGCTTTGATAATTTTGAGAATCACATGATCGCGATCTCCTTGGCCAAAATGTCCAACATCATGTCGGGGTCCCTTCGAGCTCCTGCTCACAACATACCTATCCACAAGAGGTCCGTTCCCCCAGATCATCGTAGTCGCCTTGATTGCATTTGTTGACCGTCGATGCGGCGTGTTCAGCTCTGGTCGCAAACCCTCCTCGAACTTGCTCAATTTCCTGGCACCTAAGGCATCTGTTCTCATCAATACACCCTCTTCTTTCCTTTTCTCCTTCAGAAGCTCAGAGCGTATGTTTTGTCAGCTGGGGGTGGGTGTAACTTTGCGGCTTTGCTTTTAGTGGCTGCTGGATAGGGCTCACGAAGCCTGATTCCATGCACATCTATTTTCATGCATGGCTTATCAAACGATTTGCATTTTCTGCCTTTACATCCATTTCATCACTTTCCTGGGCATACTGCTTCACAGCTGTTTCAAAGCATTGTTGTCGCAGTCGCATGGTCCAATCCTGCATGAATGGTTGTCGGTGAGGGCATTGCAAGCGCCAAGCCATTTCCATTCTCGGTTCTGTCACACTCAGCCTCAACTTCTGTACGTCCAGTCATCGTGTTTTGAGGTCTAGGAGCCGATGTTGCAAGAGAATCCTCCGGCTCGTGGCTATCCCCGGTAGTCTGGAAGGTGTATGTCCAGACCGAATGTTGTGTGGTTGTACGCGACTTTGCGCCTAATATATCTCTCATATTTCCTACGATTATTGATGTTTTCTTCTAGCATTCCTACCATGACACAAACTCAAAACTTCGTACGACACTTGAATTGGTACAGCAATTCTTCGATATGTTACACTTCAGAATACTCAGCACACTCATCATAGCAACATTCTCAATATCTCATGCTCTCGAAACACCATTTCAAGACGTTCCAGCATACAGCGCCATTCTCACCTCGATTACAGCAGCCGCGATACCATACTGCGTAACAGAGTGTGTAATCGAACCATCTGACAACTTCAAGACGAAGTACAGCTGTGATCCTAGAGATCCCGTCGCATGTATATGTGCAAATGGCGACCACTCAACTGAGCTCAAGAACTCTATCACAGATCATTGCTACAACAAATGTGATGCAAGAGGGACATCACTTGCTACTAAGGTCTTGCAAGACTATTGCGCACAATATACTGGTAGTGTGGTTCTGACAACAGGTAAATAAGCTTGCCGGATTACACTTGTGGAAATCTTTACTGACTGCTCTAGACATTCCCATTCCAGCAACTACGCCAGCATTGACAACATCCTCTTCCACACAAACTTCATCAACAACTTCAACACCTGTCGCCGACTCTCGCGAAGGGGGTGACAGATCAAAGGCTGAGTGGGCTGGCATAGCTATTGGTATTATCAGTGCTGTTATTGGCTTAATTGCATTGGTCTTTGCGATTCTGCAGTACAGGTATATCCGATCTCAGTCTAAGACTGTTCCACAGGAAGACAGGGGCGGCCGTTGGTTCTGGCAGAGAAGTGCTACTAGAGGTGATGGTGCTTCGAATGGTGATGGACTGGCGCAGAAAGGGTATGCTATGGATGGTCTCTTGCGAGTTCCTGAGAGGCTGAGATTGAAGGGACCTTGAGAGCATGATCCATTATGATTTTCTTATGTGCCTTATATACATTTCACAAAGATCAGCGGCTAGTAAGCTGATGGAAACGTACTTAGGAAATCAGTTGCAAAAGACCATGACTAGTAATGGAATTGCTGGCGAGATACCATCATACCACGCTCGAAACAAACTCATTCTCGCTGTCGCAAATCTTTAAAAAAAAAACGTCCCCGCATCAGTCAGCTAAGCACGTTACTTCCACGACATCTATGTTCTTTGCTTCTACGATAAGTTCTGAGAAGCATCAGATGTCTTAACAGTATCAGGCCACCACCCACCGACTGGACATGTCCAGACTTTTGGTATTCTTAAGACTTTCTTGACGAGGAGTTGTTGACAAGCTCAAGCCTCAAAGTACGACATGGTATAACTGCTTGTTGTCTTCCCACAAGCTTGTTCGCAAACCAGCCCTTCCTCGCCTTTGTTGCATGTCCGGTCCGGAAGCAGTTTGCACTGCATAACCATTTAAAACAACAGGCATTGTGTCTACTAGATGAGATCCTCTATTGCACAAAGCTTTAGCTTTCCTGGCTCCAAGCAAAAATTTGGTAGACCGTACGTTGCTTCACGACCATCCTGGCCATAGTTGTAATCGCAAATCACAGATCGCTAGGCAATTCTATTGTGCAAATCGTCTTTTCAAGTGTACTAGGGATATCGAGAACTTCATCCGACGACCCAGCGATGCGTTACGCCTACCGAATTCGACTTGTCAGAAGTCACTACTCAGTTTTGTGTCTTGGTATACACTGGTGTAGCTTCACAGCACGCATGATTCCTGCTTACCGAACATTTTCTGCGCCTAAACGACCATGCAACGTAGTGTCAAAGTTGAGATTCAGAACAATAACTCAAGCATCACTATACGAGCTTCCATCTTCTTGCAGACCAGTAGCACTACTTTGAGCCATCGTGCCGGCAATCAAATGCTTCTGTAGTCACTCGGAGATGATGTGCAGATAGAACCATGTGGAGTGCACTGGTCTATGTCGTGCCAGTATGTCCTCAGGCCACAGAAATATCAAGACACTAGCATCCTCTTCAGACGAGACACCGCTTTTACAACAGGCGAAGTCATCACAGAGAACAGGCAGCATCTAGGGACCAGGAAGAATTGACAATACTCTTCGTGTTGAAGACTGAGACGTGGCTGCCCTCCAGATCCATACTGTAATAAAATTACCTTGCGGTATGTAATCGACCAATTTTCGACGACTATTCAATACCGCCAGGCACGAGATGAAGAGACTTCCGAGCAATAGAAGTACTTGGTAAGAGCAATTGCATAGAGACGCTGTCATAATACAGGAGCCACCTCAAAAGTACCGTGAAGGCAAGCGTGGATTTGCATCAAATGGTACTTGTGCGACTACCTTCTGCACATACGTTGCAGTGACGAAGGTGAACAACAAAGGTTTATGGATGATTGACGACACGTCGAGTTCATAGTTATGGCGCGACGCTTTGCAACTCTTCATTCAGTCTCAATTATGTTGATCCAGGCTTGACTCAACCACATTTGGTGTAAAAGCTATGTAAGAGACCAGCACACTGGGTACCTCTCCTAATGTCATGCTCACGTGCAAGCCTATACTACCTCATAGCCCCTTTCTTTGTCCTGACAACAGCAGTCTCAGTCGGACATGAGAGGCGGCAAAAGGTATCCCTTTAATATCAGCAATGGTGGAACAAACGAGATGAGGTCTCAATAAAATCACATACCATCCCTTTGACAAGACAATAGTGCATGCCGGTACTTAGAGATAGTTTGAGACATGATGATGTACAAACAATATTGCCGGAGCATTGGAATGTGATAAGTGACAAGAAGAAATGAACTCATGAACTATGCCAAGCCTAAATAAATACAACATGCTGGCGATGCAAGGTATTGGAAGCTCTCGGAGGAAACTCCTTCACTTGAAGAAGGGCGAAGAAATGAATGAAGAGATGAGTGACAACGATAGGTCAGTCGAGCGAAGAAGATACTACCCAGTGACCCTTAAGGACTGTAGTCATCTTGCCATCTTAAGATTTCGAAGTCATCTGTTGCTCGTAAAAGCTGAGTAGGGAAGGGAAGGGATGTGTCAGCTTGACATAATCTCCGTTACACTTCTGCCTTTTCAAGGGAATCGAAGCGCGTATAACAAGCATTAGAAGCGTGTGGTGGAAGCAATTCTTGTGGTGTACATCGTCCGGAAAATCCTCAGAATCCGTTTCATGTCAGCAAGGAGTTGCAAACAGAACAGAAAGCATCGACGACAAACATTTGACAGCTGTCACCATCCGCGAACTTATTGTTCCCAACAACAAAAGCAACAAGACAACAACTCAATCTTCTCGCAGAAATGACTAAAGGATTACCAATTCGGCGAAGTTGAAATGAAACAGCAAACCTACCCAAACTGCTAGATTTATGCAAAAAAGCACGGAAGTCGACATGCTGTCATCCCCGCGAATAGTCTAGACGGTGCAGACACGCGATGTGGCTTGACCATGGCAGGCTGATGATTGCCTGGAGCGGACGAAGAGGCGAATCGTAGGGTTACATCCGCTTACAATCCATGTTTTCGTTTCGTTTTGTGGAAGGGGAGGAGATGCTGACCTTCCATATCTGATGCACTTTTACGATGTGATCCTTGAGGTTCTCCTGAACAGGGCTGAGATTATTCATCCAGGCCGCTCTTCGATATTTGTTTTGCATGAGGATGTTCTCTCACAAATCGAAAAACTTGACGTGATCAGCTATTGTTGGTAACTTATGTTGATCCAACATGAAGAAAACATATGAAGTTGAACGAGGAGACAACATCAACAGCACAAGAAAGCATCATCTCATGTTTTCCCCATATCATATGCAAGCGAGCAAAGCCCTGGAGATTTTCCGCGTCTCCCTCGCGTTTTCCATGCCATCCATTGGCTGCCACACGAAGTCGTGCCCCTCACCAGCATCATCTCTCATCATGCAGAACGCGTCGATCCTGCTCAAAATAAATACAAGATTTCTGCTTCGAAGCGGAAGATTGCGCAAGGCAGGGATGTCGTGTGTGTCGTGCTCTTGTCCCGGTGTCGTAATGGGCAAAGTCTATGCACGAAACCTGGGTAGCGAGAAATTGGTCGAAAGGTACAATTGCCAATTGTGGCTTCGATGGCCAATTGAGGTGCGTTGAAGGGCGGGTTCCAGAGTGCCGCGGAAGATCGTTTTGGATGATCTGTTGTGATCAGCATCTTGAGGGTCGGCAATAACGTGAAAATTGTCCCTCTTGTCTCAGCGAAGTTTACTCAAATGAGGAAAGCCAATCTGGATATGTTTCGATGAAGGGGAGCAGAGAGAGTTGCTTTTTCTTATACAAGTGGATAGGAGGAGATGATAATCTACCAAAGCTCAGGGACTTCATCTCATGTCTCACTTTGATATGTCTTGAGGTCGTCAACTGAAGTCTAAAGGTCCCAGAGTGCTGGTTCTCTGCAACTTCAATCGAACATCTGTTCGCAGGCGAAAAGCTTCTCCCACTCTTCGACAACACACGTTTTTGCCTCGGACTCTTTTGTGATCTGAAAGACTATCCACGAACGGCGTGTTCTTGAGTGACGAGAGGACGTGTGGACATGTCAAAGCGTGCCAAAGGTCGACCGTTTCTGACTTGACTAGAGACGACCGGCGACCCTGTGGCTTTCAAATGGAATTGCCGAGACTGCACTTTCAAACACGAGTCGTCGTCGATGCCGCACTTATCTTCGCAGAGTCCATATTCTCTGGAGATATGCAAGACGCGAGGTGAGTTGGCAGAAGATATGATTCCATCCCGTAAACTCGGGAATGACACAACATGATCTGAGCATGGCGGCGTATGCGATTTTCACAGATGCGGTACAGATTTGCACATCACTGCAAGCCAAATCTGCTTATTTCTGATATCTGCAGGATGCACCTTCATGGATGTTGTTAGTGGGAGTATATCAGACTATGCGGCTGTGTTGCTCGCTTGGCAGATAGTGTTCATTTGTGTGACTTCCTGAATTTTCTGTAGAATGCTGTACACTCGACACATTGTGGTCATAGGCAATCCATACGAAGTCACTCTGACAATCAATCAGGAACATGACTTGAGTATGATACGATATCTCTATGTTAGTTAGGTACAACTTCAGCCTGAAGCAAGAAGTGTTCCTTGGAAGTTGGAAGTTGAGGCTCGGCTGGACAGAAGGAAATGCTACAGAGCCGGACTTCCTAGCGCTTCGCGGGAGAGATATTGTCAACACTACCATAATGAGGGGTACTTTGTCCTGGAAAAGTTAAAGTCAGCTCGAAACTGCGGCTTACCCAAGCTTCCATTGTACTGAAAGAGGGGCATATCTTCAAGACTTCCTTGATTTCAAAGAATGAGTTTCCTGATGCAGAGTGCTAGAGGCGCCAGAAGGCATGATACATACATATATTATGCATGGCCCAGCATGTGTACTTGCAGCAGCGTGAAGATACATCAAGGTAGAAAGTTGGGGTCAAGAGTCCTGGTAATCTGAAACCACACCTGATAGTTAGAAACGCCATAAGACGATTTGAATTTCAAGCTAGAATTTTCCAGTACTCCCTTGTCCCTTGACGATATAAACAAACAAATATAAGTACGGCAACTGCGCTGGCAACATGAGAGACGGCTTCACACATGTCTCTTGTGACCTTTGTGTAGCTATCCTGTGGCAGAGCCGCCTTGTCAAACATCAGAGGGAGGTTGGCTCTTGGTTGAAAAGATGCTGTCTTGACATGATGTGGCAAGTCACGTTATACAACAGTATCCCAAGTGTTTCCAAGTCATGACTGTCGTCCCGAAGAGTGGATGTCTTATGCGGCTCCCTGTGCACAGGGTAATCCTCCCTGTGGACGTTCCAATGATTGTGAGACATGGAGAGCACTACTCGAGTCACTCTCGTGAGGTCATTTCTCCCTCACGATCCAACATAGGACAGGAGAAGGAGGACCTTCCTCTGATCCCAGAGTACAAGTTGTAGATCCGAGCAGTCGGTTGTGTCGATAGGATGAAGCGTCGTGATAGCCTTTTCAAACCCCTCTCTTAGTCCAGCTCCTACTGACGATGTGTGAACAAATCAGAGCATGAGAAGCCACAAATGCCACGAATTTGGAAACTCTCTCTGAGCCGTGCTAAGATGTGCTAAGTGGGACGCGTCTGTGGGAAGCTGTCAGCGCAAGGATAGGCCTTCGATTAGTGACATAGTCAGCTTAAGAGACCCGGAGTAATAACCTTCAGCGCTCAACTACTGCGTACGACTGTTTGATTAGGGAAAGCTAACCACTGGTTTCGTCTACTGATTGTCGATTTCTTCGGACGCGGCTTCTGCAAGTAGGAAAGTGCAAATTTATAACCGGGCAGATTGGCAGCGAAGCATCCCCTGATCATAGTGTGCATTACTTGGAGGAATTGGGTTTCTCTACCAGATATCCTAGTCTTAGTCAATTTGCTCTCAGACACTCACCAGTCTTTCTGTCAACCGCTCACTCACACTCTTTCTTCAACGACAATTCTTGGTCTACCTTTGGGAGGATAGCACGCGTGTTTGTTGATATTGCAGCATTATACAGAAGATCTCGTTGTTCGAATAGTAATACACATTCCTTTTTCTGTTGTCATTTTACGACCTGCATTCCGTCTGCAGAGCGCTTGGATCCAGCACCAAACACGCCCTGTCGTCCAGTCTGTTTACTTGAACAATATCGTTTCTCGGCAACCAAAACAACTTTCACCACGAGCGATTCACTCCCCCGTTTCTCCCCACAACAAAGGAAGAACTTTTTGTTATGGATTGGTAGATACAATGTGTATGGGAGGAACTTTACGAATCACGACATTTTGTGTTTCTTCTTTTTCCAATTCGTGGTGGGAGTGAAGAGACTGTCCTCAAGATGAAGACGGTGCCCAGTGTAAGTCGTGCCCATGTTCCAAATTTAAAGGTGCAGCTTGCACTCCCTCGATCGACCTGTCACTGGTCTTCCTCCTGCAGCAACTCATTCCAATCGTCTCCACCAAGTCCAAACGAATAGAATCTTTGTTCTTGAATATTCGATAGACAGTAATGCTAATTCTTGAATTTTTTTCTGTTCACAGCTCGTCGCATCGAGTACAGTCGGAGTTGCGGCTGTAGGACTGGCATTTGGGAAGCCCGAACAATCCTCCCCTCCTCGACCTTCCTCCAACAAGAGGAAAGCTGCAGACCTCACAGATCTCGCAGACTTTCAATTACATCCTCGAAGCGTATCGTCGCCTGTCTCTCGACCTGGGACAAGTTCCACCACGTTTACACCCGAAATTCGAGCACCTCGTCGGTCGACTACCTCCTCCCCTAATGCTCCTATTATCCACCAACAACCGCTCACGATACGCACAAACAGCTCCGGAATGGGTAGTGGACGGAGGCTGACAGCTGTAAAGTCTGGCGAGTCTATCACAGCATACGACATTTCGATAGACGATGTTCAGCGGAGGGATTCAATTTCTTCAAGGGGGTCATGGATGAAACGTCTATCGATACTACCATCCTCAAACAACAGCCCTCGCTCGAGCGTAGGACCAGACTCTCCTTCGATACAGATGTCTGTTGGCTCTGCTGCCCCTATTCTGTCTACACCTATCAACAGTCCTACCCAACTGCCTCCGAACAAATTGGTAAAACGGGCCACCTCTGGTCGATCTTCTAGTGATGGGTCACTGGTACGAACTCGATCGAAATCTCACCTTCCTACCCTTCGAAGACCTGCCACGAGTCACCAAAGATCTTTTACGCTACAACAACAATCTCAGGAAAGTTCCGCTTCACGGGAAGCCCCATTCGAGACGCCAACTCGACAGTCACAACCCACAACATTGAAGAAGTTCCATGGATCAGAACCTCGATCAGGATGGCGGCAGTACTTCGAATCACGCTTGACAAGAATAACAAGAGATCGGTCGTCAGGGTTTTCGGCGGATGGAAGTCTGCAGAACACACAGTCTACTTCGCGAAGGGTGGTACAAGATGCAAATGCAAAGCCGACACTCATCAAACCTCAACTGATTACGCCACCGAAGCAGTCTGAGAATGTCTATTTCGAAGATGGTTATGGGTTGAATAGTACTTATGAAGACGACGCTGATGGTTTGGGTGAAACCTTAGCTTCTCCTGTAGAACCAATTGAGCCACAGAAGCGTGCCCGACGATCACTATCCATGCATTTCAGCTCACCAAGTTCGTGGATCCCCAGAAGTGGCAGCTTGAGAAAGCGAAACGATAGTGAAGGTGGGGGTAAGCGCTATTCGTCAGCCCCAAGCTCAACTCTTACCACTAGAAGCACGACATCTGCACACGGTTCTCGGTCTCGTGCAATCATGGATCCGACTGTGTACCAAAGACAAACACATACGTCTGCAGAACATAGCTCCCCTGGCGGCGATCCTTTTGCTGCGAGCATCAATTCACGAACAAGAAATACTTCCTCACCGCTTCCTCCACTATCTCGATTATCAAGTTTTAACATCGACCTTGCCCGTTCGGGACTGGCATCATCCTCCTCTTCTGCGCCACGACACAGTCCTTCTTCCTCTGTACCACAAACAAATACCACCTCGACTTCCCTGACATCAACCTCGCACACATCTCCACATCCCTCCTCGAACTATTTTGGTGTACAACCAACAAGAAGCTCACGCACTTCCGAACTCGTTGACCGCAATTCGACTCTCGTAGGATCCGACAATGACACAAAGGGGTTTGTTTCTGGCGATGACGATGAGATGGACTTCCAAAGCGACACGGTTTACGATTCCCTGAGGTCAGGTGCAACCAGTAGTATACGGTCGCACAACGTACAATTAGACGCTATGTTTGAAGAATCACCACCAAGCATAACTGGCCACGGCCGCAAGAAACGCCTTTCGATACATGAAATGTTAGTCAACGGAGGCTTCCAAGAAGAAGATACACGCATAGTGGAGGAGGATGAGGGCATGCCAACACCCGTGAAGAATTCACGATCTGGTACAACTGATTTTGATACCCCGACAAGACTTCGTCCTGCTCCAAATGATCATCTTACGTCTTCTCCACCGACTTTTTCACTTGCTACAAGAGACCTTGGTCGACTCTCCCTAGATGATGAAGATGATGATGAGGACTGGACGCGGGATGAAGACGAAATGGACATTGGGAACCTCTCACCGCCAAGTTCAATGAACTCCCGGAAACTCAGTCCAAGCTTTAGAGCAGCTTTAGCAGATGTGACGCACAGCGGGCTATCCAACGGAAGTCTGCAGACGGCGGAAAGGCCAAAAAGCACGCTTTTCGACTGGGCGGAACCTTCAGCGGAGAAGTCTGACTTCTATGGAAACTCGCCACGGCCGAAGACAGCAAATGTGAAACAAGGTGATAGTCGTGGAGGACGGGCGGTTGGTCGTCGCGGACCTGGAGCTCTCCATGTCAGAAGCCAGAGTGTGCCTGTTGTACCAGATGTTGCAGGACAAAGAGAAGCGACGAAACTGACACCAAAATTCGGCACGTGGGGATTAGGTGCGAAGGGCGTCAGTGAGGACTGGGACAACGACTTCGAATTTGACGGACTAGAGGAGGAAGATACAGAAGACTCTGCAATGGAGCATAGCGGCATGCTTGTGCCACCAGCCATTCAAGCTAGCCAAGCGAGCGTCGTTGGCCATGTTGGACAGATTCGAGAGGTCTGTTTGCTCGTGGAGGATCTGAAGAGGCTACGGCTTTTGGCTAAGGAGAAAGATCTGCTGGAAGGCAAGTCTGCAGCGCTTTGGAAGGAGGCTGAGGGAATTATCGCCCTAGCGGCACCTGACGAGGAGGATGAGATTATGGTAAGCAGCGGGTTGCCAACACCGATAATTATCGAGGATGACGACGATGACAAGTTTCACGATGAAGGATTTGATGCGGAAGATATCGGGAAGCCAGAGAAACCTGTTGAAGTCCTTGGTCGTTACGGACAGTCCACCGGACTCGCATACGATGGAATGAAGGTTCGCCGAAAATCAGTATTTTCGCCAGAGGACGATATCTTCGGTTCTGGGGCGCTCATCTCCCATCCATCGAAAGAACATCTTCGACCTCCTTCCGCAGCGACCCGTCAATCCAGTATACGAAGTGCATCCGAGGTGGCACGATCTGTCATGGAGACAATGCATCAACATCGATCGACCTCGGATCCTATGCTGGGCAATCTCACTTCGCAGGCTTCGAACAAAATGCCCTTCGATACTACGAGTCTTCGAGATTTGGTGCACCGCGCCAACGTCCTTACTCGAACATTGTCAGAGTTGATTCGTAAGGCCGATGGTCAGGTGGATTCTTCTGACACCGCAACACAACGAGAGTCGAGTCCGGCATTCACTCGCGTCTTTACAGATCCGATGCAAAGTCCTCCCAAACATCTTCCTCGATCACAAAGCAACAACTCTGTGCTTAGTGGATCAATCGATGATTCACCGACAAGAGCTCTAGGCCAGCGGATGCAGATGATGACAGTGGTGTAGCGCAAAGAGTGCTACAATGTTCATTCTTGTACATGATCGAACCTGTCGTGGTTCACTATATTTTTATTACTTGCATAGCGACGGTCTTGCTTTTCGGCTACTGCATGAAGCGTTTTTTCTGGTTCTTTTTGTTGTTCACAATCTAATTTGTTTCGTCTCTGCATACGGTAGATTTGGGAGAGGCATTTCTTTTCGAAAACACACATTTCCTATCATACCCTTCCTGTGTCGGATACAAAACAAAAGATTACGATGTCGGCGTTCTTTCATATTTGGACTTCGCTACGCTTACACGAATGGGTATCAACTTGACGTCCATCTAATGAAAGAGAACATGGGGAGTAATGAGCGCGGCAAAGTCACAAGCATCTACGACAATACGATCGAGTTGGGACAAGAGCGTTTGAGTGCTGGCGAGGATGGGGGTCTGAAGGAGTATATGTTGGCTGGATAACAAAAAACGGTCGAAATTGTTCGTTGTCGTTTTTTTGCATTGTACATTGTCAATTGCCGGAGGAGCTCGAATGGGTGGTAGCCATGATATTGATCGATCGTGCATCAAGAGGGTATATATATTGTTGAAAGGCACTTTTGATACAGCAGCATGGAGATGAGATGGTTTTGTAGATCCCGAGATGGAGAAGCGAACATGCGTGGTATATTTGTACTGAGTTAATGCTGAGTGTTGAGCAATGGAACTATGAAGTTATGCTTCAGAATTTGAAATATGTGCTGGTTCACCAGTCGCAACTTCCCAAAGCTATGTGATTGGATGAGAGTGTATTGGTGGCTGAGCATTGTATTGCTTCGCCACTTCCTTGCAACTTCCCCAGTTTCGATCGATTCTTCATGCTAACTTCTCTCTAGACATTGCCTTCTTGCAACCTGCATCGACCCTATCACATTGTTTCTTGATGTCTTGGTTTCTTATGGCATAACGCTCGTAACAACACGGTACCATGCACCACCACAAAGCAATTACGCTTATTGGATTTTGATCGACACCTACAACGCCCGTACAGCGTAAACTGATACTCCTATGAAATACGTCGACACAGACACTATTTGCAACCACTTGTTAGCTGACGAAAGTGGTACATCAGTTTTGCTAGGGTTACACGACCTAGATCTCAACGGAACCGGTTCACGCGTGGAACGTATGCTGCGTGGGCGTTGTAGGGGTTAGGATGAATGATCCGCGCAGATGGAGAGCCTGAATAGTGCTCGGACTTCTTCGGATGTGCTGAATACCTCGACAACCAGAAAGGAAGCGCTAGGTATCACCACTGAGGTGTCTGATTTCAACTTGCTGCCAGAAGTGGACAAGGCATTATGGTTGCCTTCTCTTCGGGCTGCACTCGTCGAGACCAAACGATATTTTTGCTCGCGATGCCAGGACATCGCTTTGGAAAAATGTCAGCACAGCTCTGGGTTCGGATGGAGCGTGATAATTCAGAAAGCGGCTTATGGGTTGATGTGCTCGTCAGACCTTGATTGTGGCCTCTGTCGAATTCTTGCATCTTGTCTGTGGACGCGTGCTACGCCTGCACGCCATGGCGAGTTCTCAATCAAAATCAAGTGCTCCTTGCCCTTATAGAGCATTGCACGTGAGACGGAAGAGGAGTTCACGATGTAGTTCACAGTTCCGAACGACTCGTACTTGGGCGTGATATTGTACAGAAGACCGTTTCTCAATCATACTGCTTGGCCCAATTCTGCTTCACAGGTGGACTGTGAGGGCTTCAGGAAGAACATAAAGCATTGTCACCGCAGACACAATAGTTGTCTTAGATCGAACATTCTTCAGGCAGAGAGAATGCTTGTCATCGACTGCACCACACGCGAGATCATTCCAGCACCGCCATCGTGTGACTATTGTGCATTGAGCTATGTTTGGGGCGTACAACCACGCATCAGAGTGACAGACTTCCCGAGAGAATGCACGCAACATTGGAAGACGCTATCTTCGTGACAAAAGGTCTTGGTTACAAGTATCTATGGGTCGACCAGTATAGCATCAATCAAGAAGCTGGCGACATCTATTTCACCCAACAGCTCAAGGAGATGGGTAGAATATATCATGATGCTGCCGTGACAATCATCGCCGCTGCAGGTCCTGATGCTACGTATGGCCTGCCGGGAATAAATACGACGACTAGAATGAGCTGCGTGCGATTAAGGTCAGGCCCATCAATCTTGTCGACCACGCCAACCTCTTTGCGTAAGGCTGTGGAGAGCTCTGTCTGGAACACTCGCGCCTGGACTTACCAGGAAGCCTTGTTCTCGAGGAGGAGATTGATCTTTACGAGTGAGAGAGCGATCTTGCAGTGTCGAGATTCTTGTTGGTATGCATCAGAACCGCAGATTGAAGGGCAAAGGACCGCAGACAATTTCGCAGTCCCATTCTTGACAAAGGTCGGCTCTCATCATAACTACACACATATGGCCGCAAACTGTATTGAGGCATTTTCAGGTCGAGTTCTAAGCAATCAATATGACGTGCTTAAAGCATGTGGCGGTCTTTTACAAGCATTCCAGGACGTTTGGCGTCTAAATCTCTGGGGTGTCTTGGAGTTGTACTTAGACTCTTCCTTGTCAAAGTCGCAAAGTCCATCAAATCATCTAGTTCGGGAAATGAAGTGGCGCACTGGTCAAAAGTGCAAAAGACGGGCTGGGTTCCCGTCCTGGTCATGGGCTGGCTGGGATGGCGAGGTAAAGTATGCCAGAGAACGGCTTGAGATGGATCATCGAATACAAGTTTCGGTCGAACTCGAGGATGGAACCAATATGAATTGGTCTCAGGTCAGGGAAATGCTCCAAGGTCTATCAGAACAACCTACGGAATGGACTCAGTTCATCCACATGAAAGCATGCTGTGCGCCCTTGACACTCGCACCTGAGCAGGAGGAGCACGACCCATATGTTGTCGTCATGTGTACAGAAACTTCCCTACACGAAATCACATTCCACCTCCCTGATCGACTCATTCCTGATGGTTCTAGTATCGATCCATCCTGTGAGTTTCTTGCGGTACTTCTGGGACCACCAGATCTGGAAGAATCAGAATGGCAGCAATACTTCCATTCCGTCGTTCTGAGCAACGAGATTGATATCTTTATAATTCTGGTTGTGGACAGAGGTGGCTTCTACGAGAGGGTCGGCCAATACAGTAATCACTTCGGGGAGGGTTCGACAACCGAACAGATGTATAATCTACCTTGAAATAGGCAACTCTACGACTTGGCTGACGAACTTGTACTTGGAGCACAAAGTATCTGCAAGCCGGTATTGATTAGAGCCACCCCTCTACTCTCCAACGAAAGTCGTGTAGCTATGACACATTTACCATTACAGTATGTTGTCTTCTAGATGGTGGCTGGAGTCGAGGCCTAAGTGCTATAGCCTTTGCGAGCAAAGTGCTGGGTATGATAGACGCTGTAATAGTTGCGTTCAGCATACATGCTCTGAGAGCTGGTCATGTCAATGAGCCTGTTCTCTCGATCAAGTCCATGCTCAAGTCTTCTTTACAGGTTATATGCTTCATTTAGTAGCTTCTCCTCACTTCTCGGAACCTCAGCTGGCATCGCACAAATATTGGATCAGAGATTCTTTTCAGCGACTCCCAATATGCCATATGAGCGTGTGCTTTGACAGTGATATCACATCTGATCTCCTCGGATGAGAGACAGACACAGTTACATAGATCTCGAGTTTCCTCCAAGCATATTGCACCATCGACAATACTGGCTCTTGCCAAGTCCTCTGTCATCGTTGACAGGTAGTAACAAATGTGAACTTCGAGGTTAGATACTTTGAACAGGTTCCCCCTTGAAGAAGACTGTTATTCGCTGAAGAGCATGGCTTGTTGCTATGTGGTAATGAAGTACGTACTAAACGACGTGTAGTACCACGTGATGATCACCCGTATGGTACTTGACTTCATTCGCAAGATTGTACCTAAATTGAGTCTACCATCACTGAACTAGAGCATCGTGCAATATCTGTGTCGTCGTCGTGCTTGGCTTCACGGTAATACTGTCATGTAGCGAGGCGCAGACACCTGAGCACAGCCACAGTCACACTCGACGATTGACAATCGTCAATCACAAGCTGCGACCTCAGCAATCGTCCCAACTGCGACATGTTCTTGACAAAGTCCATCACTGTGCCAGTAACAGCAAGCTTTTTGCAGACACTTAATTACTCGTAAATCTGGTCTCCTATACGCCAGTGTCTGGAACTGAAACCCAACGCAATACAACAGCCTTACTGGATGAAAACGCCCCAATTACTCTTGCAAAATTAGTGAGTTCAGGTGCAGTATTGTATTCATCGTCTCCTGAGCAGATTCCAGCACTCATTCGGCTGTGTACAAGTGAGCTCAGCCGGCTTCAGTCGGCCCACCTCATACCCATGAGCGAGATCACTTTATCAGCGAAGGAGCTGGACCAAACGACGTCACCGGAGGAAGCAGGTCCACAGTGGCAGTTAGCTATCACACATGTGTTGCTAGACCTACAAGCCTCTTTCTGTTCTAAATGCAAAGGAGTTCGACTCGAAAATATGTTCTTGGCAGGCTGGAAGGGGCGACTAGGCTTCTTGGAAGACTTGAATACGACAATCAAGGCAAAGACCACATGTGATCTTTGTCTGATCGCTCACAAAGCTTACGAGAGTAAGCGATCGATATTGCTCAGAGTACGCTGCGAGCGTGAAGATGGCCAGAATGAGAGTTCGAGAGATTTCACTATCATCTTGGTGGTTTGATTCTCTGCCACTCCAGCAGGACCAACTACTTTGTGGTTGCAACGTGGGTTCGATGCTTCCCAGCTCATGCCGTGGCCGCCAGTATCTACATCTGTCAGACTCGATCTCTTTCGAAAGCAAATTCAACAATGCGAAAGAGAACATAGACTGTGCGCCCACAGAGTACCGGCAGAGATTCCCAATCTACAAGTAATTGATTGTTCCAGCCGAAAAATCGTTGCGGCGCCGCAAAGTTGTGTATACCTTGCACTCAGCTATGTGTGGGGAAGAATCTCTCGGATACCAGCTGTCAAGGACGTCTTACCGGCCAGCATACACTCAACAATTGAAGATGCTCTGATCGTCACTCAAGAGTTAGGTTATAACTACTTGTGGGTAGATCAGTATTGTATTGACCAAGAAGCAAGCGATACTGTAAAGGCTGGACAGCTCGCGCAGATGAACTCTATATACAACAACGCACAAGTGACTATCATTGCTGCTTCAGGTGTAGACGTCACGTCCGGTCTTCCTGGTGTACGTTGTACAACTAAAAGCGAAACTTTCATCAGATCAAGAGAAAACATCACCCTCTGCACCAGTGTCAAAGACTTATACACTCTCACAAACGAATCTGTATGGATGTCACGAGCCTGGACAATGCAAGAAGCCATGTTCGCCCATAGGCGACTCATCTTCACCGAGGATCAAGTCTTCCTACAGTGTCGCACACAATGTTACGGGGAACCACAATGTCTTCCACATGGTGTAATTCAGTGGCCAATCTTTTCAGGCATGCCGATTCCATTGGCTACGGATCTGAGAGATAATATCCATGGCCTATACTTCTTCGCAATCCCTGCGGCGATCACGACATATACACGTCGGCATTTGACGGAAGCTAGTGATGTCCTCCACGCACTACAGGGACTTTTGAGCATGCTATGTGTCGGCGGTTATTGCAATTACTGGGGAGTTATAGAGTTCCCGTCCACGTCTCATAGTATCTGGGTCAGCACGCCGCCGATCGAACGATCTTACGTAGAGCGTCTTGTGCTAGGCTTGAGCTGGACGACTTCCCGAGCGCTATTGAGGAGAAGAGGCTTTCCCTCTTGGTCATGGGCCGGTTGGGAGGGCGAGGTTTCATATCCATCCTCGAGCGACAACTGCGTTGCGGGCACAGATATCGAGGTATCGGCCGAGAATAACGACGGGGGTTTGCTACCATGGCATCAAGCACGTCAGTCTATACTTAACCTTCAAGCTCCCTCTTTCGGTGGTATCTGGTCTCCCTACATCCACATCAAGGCTCGATGTATACCAATCTCTATCAATCCAGACAAGGAAAGCCCCACTGGATGGACTGGGACATGCTCAAATCAGCACCGATCTCTCTCCCTATCAGTACGTATCTTCGACTCGCGATACCTCGATGTAATTGGATTCAGCATGACTTCGTCCCACAAGCATTGGGGAATGCTGTTAAGTCCTCTGCAGATGGAACACAATCTTATCCTCCCTCGTGATGATTGGAACCCAGCAGAGCTGTTACTAATTGTCATAATTCGTGAGGATCAGCATGGCTTCGAGAGAGTGGGCCACGTTTATTTCGACATGCATGAGTGCATGGGAGAAAGAGGAAGGTATCTAACGATACGACATCTTCTGCGGGAGATCCGCAATCTTCCTTGGGCATGGAGAACTGTTCGTCTCGGCTGAGTTGCTTCTGGCTTGTGGCTGTGAACAATACATCAGGACGCTTCAGTACGCAGCCTGGAGAATAGCAGGCAATTTGCAGAGTACATTGACCGAGCTGGACTCTATAGCTAGCCACAAGGATATTTACGACAATTGAATCTCTGTTTCCCGGTTGAAAAACAAACACAGACGTATGTACATTAGGCTCCTCTACTATAGAAATGTCTCCATCAACATGCCAGTCAGTTGCTTTTGGATAAGTGTATACTGCATAAGTACATAGATTCATGATATCATCTGAGCATTAAACAAATGCCCACAAAGCCAAAGCAAGAACAACCCAGGCAGTGACAGCACCTCCAATCTTCGAAGCAGCACTAGTAGGAGTCGAGCTTGCACCTCCCGCAGTACCAGAAGGTGCTTCAGTACCTCCACCAGTCTCAATACCAGTACCAGTGCCACTTCCGGCACTTCCACTTGTTCTTCGGATGACCCAGATCTCACCAGTAGCATCAGAGGTCATGAAGATTCTTTCTTGATCGTCAAGAACAAGTCCAGTTGGTCTGAAGCATACAGTGTCTCCACAGGCTGTGGCATTGGGATTTGACATGATGTCAACTGCAGCTGTACGACTGTTCGACTCTGCGACTGGTGAGCCGTTGGCGAAGGCTAACGTGGAGACTTTGTAGCCGACTGGAGCATCGCGATTCCTGTTTGAGTTAGTAATGGCCTGACAAATAGATGAGAATAATACCTACCAGCTGCCATGAAAGCTGACATAGGCCTCTGTTCCATTCTGGTTGAACTTGATATCGAGAGGCGCCATATGTGCCTGAAAAGTCAAACGTGGCGAGACTCTTTCCTCTCTGCAGAAGGTATCATTGCTTGTCGAAGTCTGCTCAAGAGACATCTGGTCACCAGTCTCCAAACTTGCATTGTTTGGGATGTTGGTACTCCAGACTGCAAGACAGTATGGGTAACCATAGTTTCCACCCTGATCCTCAGTAGAACCATTCAAGAAGCCATGATAGTTCATCTCCTCGCCTGGGTTGTCCGTATGGATATCGACACCATCTCTCTCGATCTGGTCCGCAGAGTTCTCAACGCTGTAGATACCACCATGAATTGGTTCTTCTCCAACACCAACAGAATTTCTCAAACCCCAACCAAGTAATCTTCCTTGTGTAGAGTATTCGTATGTGTTCGGGATGTTGTTGGCATTAAGATCGAAAGCTTTGATCTGTGATCTGCCAGATGTGATGTCCGCGGTGTCCAAGTCGAAGTTGCCATCGCTTCCTCTGCTGACGACCAACATGCCAGGTTGCTTCTGAGACATCAATAATGTTCGAGATGTATGTCCGCCACTGTCCATTCCTCCAACAACTGTTCGACGATTGCCGCTGACGGACGGACCTGCTGGATCGTAGTCCCATGCGTAGACAACATCTGCGGTGGAGGCGTAGAGGGTGCGACCATCGTTCGAGAGCGCGAGACCGTGATTGAGCTGCCAACATCGTCAGTATTGTGCGTGGTAGTCAATGCATGTAGCTTACCTGTGAGTCTCGAACCAATTCCGTACGTCGCGCAACAGAAAGACATGTTCCATTGCCATCTGCCAATTGCAGATGGGTGATCCCAGCTCGCTGCTGGACAACAAGCAATCCACCTTCGCTATCGAAGAGGATACTTCGTGGTCGACTCAGTCCAGTCATGATGAGTCTGGACTCCCACCCGTCTGCCATGACTGGTGCAGGATAGTCTGGGGTGAGGTTGCAAGTGACATCTTGAGCAGATGCAGCTTGTAGCCATGCAGCCGAGAGTGCGATGGACGTGTAGAGCTTCATCTTGACGTGTGGTATACTCTACAAATGGATGCACAGAAAAGTAGTATCGAAGATGAATAGAAGCAAAGGAAGAAAGAAGAAACAACCACCCACATCATCCCAAGAAGATGGGAAAGTCGCAACATCTGAATCGCACCTACCGGAATTAAGCCAAAGCCATCACCTCGCCATCGTCACTTCCCTCTTTGCCAAAACCTCATCATTCATGCACCCCGCGTTATCTTGTCTCGCAAGCGCAAAAAAGATGCAACATAGCCATGATCCAAGGAAATCTTGATCGAGATAGATGTGTTTCTTGGTGTTGATCAGCTCCAATCATGCGACCAGGAGCTTTTTTCCATGATAGCTTTGATAGCTTCGAGGTTGCAAGACAAGGCGAGCTTGGACCTTTTCAAGACTTGGTGATATCATTGTATGTCTTGGCTTGTCAGAGATGGTGGATTAGATAAGCATTCTGTAATGCTTTGCAGTATGTAGAAGTTGCATTCGTCCATCCTTCAAGTGATTGAGATGAGAGGTGCACGAATATGGATGGGATTGGTTGAAGAAAGACGCCAGTAAAGTAGCTTCAGTGTTGAGCGAAAATGCCCGAAAAACGCCAAGCACAAACTCATGTCACGAGATCTGAGTCTGTCCACTTGACCTCAACTACCATTCTATCTATACCATTTGAGCAGAAGCTGTCATACAACCTATCTATTATGGAATCTTGCTCAGGACTGGTGGAAGTTCGCCACAGACATACTCGCTTCAGACCGCGTGCTTTCCAGGCTTCCACTCTCATCATCACCCCCTCCTGCCCACAAAGTCGATATGGGATATGAGGCAAAGATACCACTTGTATGCTGAAACTGAGATACACAGAACCGTAGTAGAAAGCACAAATACGGAACGGACCATCTAAACATGTAGAAGAATGGCACGAGCTGACTGCTAACAGCTGAAATAGCTATCAAAGATGGCGGAAACAGCACCTTAGGCAGAAACTCCAAAGCCCGAAACTCATGTCGAGAATTGAGACTGAGCAACCTGAACAGCGCGTTCGAAAGACTCCTCAATGGACACGATGCACTGGCAGCATGTTCTGCTATCTCAAGCCCCCCCTTTGGTGTTAGCCTCAACACGACAGGGAATCCGTCAATGCTGACCACGGTCCACAACCAGAAGAGACAACCAGAACAGACAACCAGAAGCAGACAACCAGAAGCAGACAACCAGAAGCAGACAACCAGAAGCAGACAACAAGAAGCAGACAATCATAGCGGAAGATTATAGAAGACCTTTTTAGCTAAACACCATGCAATGGCAAGGCTTCCACATTGATGCCATCACCATCCTTCGTTCTCCCGTTTCGAACAATCTTTTTGTGCGATTGCGTACGAGTGTCTGACGTTTGTCTCGATAGGCGCGGAGTCCGTGTAGGTGCAGAGGTGATATACTTAGTGTGATGGGCACTCGGCACGTCCATCGACGTGATCTTTTTTGCGGGCGTTCTTACCCCACAGACGCGTGCGAGACTACGACTTGAGGATTGCAGGTCGACGGCGATAGAATATGTATTGTTCTGTCAGCAACACAATCCTTTCTCGCGGTGTATCTCCGACCTCTTTACCGCAGGTCTCAAACATCAAGCAACAGCCAATACCACCAGATACGGAACGTGGCGCCATACATGATAGCTTGTGCAACCTCGTTGACCAGACATCTAGTTACCACTTATCATCCACCATCTCCTGATCCTGCGTATAGACAACGTACCACAAAAACAACCCAGACCTCGCATTCAATCTTCAGCCTCACCTTGCATTACACATCGTCCTCCTCCACAAGATCCCAAAAACTCCCACAACGGCAACGCAAGCGCAGTAGCACAAAGCGAAAATGAACGACCCATACCAAATATACGCAAGACACCACGCACAAGTACAACGAAAGACAAAGTTACACGCCCAAAAGCCACGATCCTTCCCGATGGGAAGGCCCCGCATCATCACTTCCAACTGTACGTAGACTGTCGTACAGCACGTTGCCTGAGTAATCTTCTGTGTAACATCAAGCACTCACGTTATCGTGCGTAGAAGTAGCTAATAAGCCGCGGATGCGGATGATCAGAACTTTGTTTACATGCCATCTCTCAGAACACTACGATACGCAGTATAAACAGACACGAGGACATAATGAGTGGGAAGATCTGATGATGCAGGACAAGCAGGAAGTAAGAGGGATCGAAAGACCGCAGATAGGAAAGCTTGATGCATAGCAAGAACAGATGCGAATCTCCTCTACAGGCATGCGACGCTGAGAATCTGCAACAGCTTCCAATCGAGACCAACTTCTCTTACCGACACCACAACCGCTTCGGCCAACGCGTCAACAACACGCGAGCCTCTTCCTCTCTCGCCCACAGAGAATGACCGGGGTAGAATGGAAAGGCCCGTTTAAAGAACCTAGATCTGCTCCGGCCACATAAACTTGTGGGTGTAGTGTCATGCATGACTCCTGTTATAGCTAGGTACGATACCGACATCTCGGTCGTACTAAGATGCTTTCGGACATGTGGACGACACATAATGCTTTCATACCATTGAGTCAGGGAGGGAAAACATCTCAGAGAATGTTGACTCTAGCATTGAAGAAAGTGAAGAGCGGTGATGTGAAGTGAAATGTAAAGTCGACACGAGCTCCGTGCAAAACAGTGAAATCGAAAGCAAGCATGACATGATGGGATTTCATACCGGAGAAATGGTACAAGCTAATGTCGGAGAGTGCGAGCATGGTTATCATGTCCACTTGAAAAAGCCACTTGAGATCTATGACAAGTCCACTTCGCATGATTTCGCGAGCATCATCTATCTTGTCTCGTGATCATTGCATTTGCTTCTGGTCCTCATGTAAACGAGACCTGGAGATCTGGAAAGTCTGGAGTCTCCTCAACTCCAAAACTCCAAACTCCAGATGAGGAATCTGCATCAGATCCGAAGTTGTATCTGCATCTGGAGACATGGAGATTTGGAGGTTTGGAGTCTCCAGAAAAGCACCGAAGCAAGCATCAAACATGCATGCATGCATACATGGGACGGTCCATCCTCCACGCTGCAGATGCAAAAACCTACGAAGTTGAACCCAAAAGCTTCAAACAGCTATCGCTTAACTCGGGCGGCCTCTCTCTCGGAGCAGTGACTAGCCCAACATCCTAAGCGCACATACTCTTTGCGGCCATGTCATGAGAAGAAATTACTCTCGAACGAGACCGTTTGAGCTTTAACCCAGTGGAGTATTGACAAGAATTCCAAAGCAGAAAAGGACCGAAATTGGCGATTTAGCAGCAAGATTAGATGGCAGCAGAATTTTCTTTTTCTTCTGGGTCAGTCTGGGGATTATCTGGTCTCGGTCCTCGTATTTGGTGTTTCGAAACGAGGTTTGCATCAAAACATGACTCGAAACACGTGAGATGCATTTGAATCGCGTTCTCCGATGTTTGGAGTGCAGAACGTGATCATCTCGGAATTTAGAAATATTAGTGAGATTGGATCTAGCCTGTGCTTGAAATGTGTTAAGATGTGAAGCCGTTTGTTCTTATTTTTGTGTTCAGCTGTGGTTTGGTTGGTTAGGAAGTAGTCACGAGGGCGCGTAATGGCGGTTTCATGCCTCAAGAAAACATCATAATGACGAGGTCCAAGGATATGACGATGGAACAACGGCTGACGCATCTGAGAAATTAGAACATCATGAGATATGAAGAGAGGCGAAACTCTTCGAATCCTTCGTATTTTGTTCTCAGCTTACTCCCAGAAGCATGTGAGGAATCATCGAAATCAAAGACTTGTCATGTTGAAATCTAGACGTGTCGAGGTCGTATTAAGGTTGTGAAAATGACAAAGAAGGTCGTCTGCCGATTTGTAAATTTTGAGTTTCATCGAAAAGGGAGATTTGTTGTTTGACTTAGTACTCGACCTATGCCATGATCGGATGTTAGTTGCGACTATGACTGACCACTTACAAATTTTCTGACTATGCGCAACGGTGTCACTCATCGTGCGCTTCGTAGAAGATGATCCAGCCGATGTGTGAAGTCTTCGAACAAACAAAATTAGATCTCCCCACAAGCGCTCACATGTCTGACCTTACTTGTACGAGACCAGTCAGATCGCATAACACGATGTCCGGATGAGGCTGGCGCATCTCAATAATAGGACTTGCTAGCGTTGCTGGAATTGATGGAAATTGGAATTCTTGCCCGTTTGGGTGACTAAACGTCCTAAAAGTTAGCCATGAGAGAAGCGTGAAGTTTTATCGGATTCTGATGGTGCATAGTTGGTGTGTTTGTTGATCACCACGTAACCTTAAGTTTGGAGACACAACAGCAACCACAAACTCTGGGGTGTTTGATAAGCAGTGGTTGTTGTTATGAACACAAAATTGCCTACCAGATCATCAGCATATCCGAGATGTGCATGTGCATTGCAGGATTTCATAATTCTACCAGATGAATAATTGATTGATAGCTGTCGAGTCATTTCCTAGATGCGCAAGATCAGTACAATCGGTCCTTTACACTCACTTCAAAATCCGAAGCGCGGTGGCATGTCCCCAAAGAAGTCTGGATGCTTGACCACACAAAAATTGGCTGCACACACCTCAAACCGCTCAAGCCTTTCGGTGCAAGTGCCAAACAGAAGGCCAAACAAAACAACCATCAAAGGAGTCGATGATTTCGGTGGCATCTCGGTGTAAAAGAAAAGCTGCAAAGCGCATCAAAGACAGGGGGGGGCAAACTAACCAAGCTGGAAGCTCTGACCAATACTTGACCACATTATCTTTCAGCCTCCAATCACCTGCATGTCTTCTCCAGTTTACAAGAGTGTTGGAGACTCCACCCTTCTCCATTCATCTCCACACAGTCCATGTCTCTTCTCCAGTCTTTCGTACCGTCGAGCATCTGCATGACCGTCATGATCCCATAGAGTGGCGTTCTCGGCGGCTCGGCATATGTGAGATGGTCAAAAGCTTGTCGAGGCTATGGATGGGACATGGACCGAATGGCAGAAAGGCGATCAAAGGGTAAGAAGTAGTTGGTAACTGGCTGGTTCTTGTTCCTGTGACCGGTCCGATTACTACTACAATCGGCATAGATGGAGGGTCATCTAACACACGTTACCTCGTGTGCTTGCAGGGAATTATGTGGTTAGACTGATACGGATGCTCCGATCTTTGTTTCCACGATTCCAGTTTTGGGGTATGGAGCAAAAAGTCAATGGAGTTTACTCGGTGCATATGGGGCAGAAAAGGGGGAAAGTTGGAGTTTGGAGATGTTTCTGGAGCATCCGGAGTACGAAGGTATGTTGGAAGTCTGTCGGTGATGGTGGACAGAGGAGGGATGTTGGAGAGTCCTACAGGAAAAGAAGCTCCAAGCACATGACGGGTAGCAAGCATAGTCCAAGGAAAAGAGACAAGGAAGTGAGACCGGGGAGTGGAGAACAAGAGAAAAAGGCTTCAACTCCACATCGGGTATGGCTTCCCCCTCATTTGCGCCTCTGGCCACGACTACAACCAATGACAAGCTTGGATTGGAACAAGGGTAGCTCTCGCCCTTGGGTGCTGGTCATCCAAATATTCCAATTTACTTGTGTCAGTGGCATTCTTGTTCCAGCTGCAGAGGAAGGAATAAGAGTAGTAGTTGTGTCACTATATAATCTGCTTCACCCCTTCTTACTTGTCACACTTTTCTCTCCCCTTTCTTTATTGTGTGTCGATCTCTCCTTCCCTCTTCACCCTTCAGTCAACAACAGAGTGAGAGAAGAGTCGAGTATCCTTTCTCGTCCATAAACAACATCATCTACGACAACAAACATCAACAAACAGCAACAATGTCGGCTCGCGGCAACGACGTTGCCCGTATTGAGGCTCCAGTCACCTTCAAGGCCTACCTGATTTGCGCTTTTGCATCTTTCGGAGGTATCTTCTTTGGTTATGATTCCGGTTACATCAACGGTGTCTTGCCATCTCCTCTCTTCATCTCCAACGTCGAGAACCGCCCATACCAGCAGGTCGTCGATGAGAAGATCGCTCTCCGTTCCTCCTACACCTCCCTCGTCGTCTCTATCTTGTCCGCTGGTACTTTCTTCGGTGCTATCATCGCTGGTGATGTCTCTGATCGCATTGGTCGCAAATGGACTGTCATTCTCGGATGTTTGATCTACATGATCGGTGTCGTTATTCAGATGATCACTGGTGCTGGTAATGCTCTCGCTGCAATCGTCATTGGTCGTTTGGTTGCTGGTGTCGGAGTCGGTTTCGAATCTGCCATTGTCATCCTCTACATGTCCGAGATTGTAAGTTCTTCGATCTCGCTCTCTGCAATTTTCACATGCTAATTCCTTCTGCAGGCTCCAAAGGCTGTTCGTGGTGCCTTGGTCGCAGGTTACCAATTCTGCATTACCATCGGTATCCTCCTCGCCTCGGTCTTCGTCTACGTCACAAAGGACATCAACAACTCCGGACAATACCGTATCCCAATCGCCATTCAATTTGCTTGGGCTATCATTCTTGCTGGAGGTCTCTTCACTCTCCCAGATTCCCCACGTTACTACGTCAAGCGCGGACACCTCGAAAAGGCATCTGCTTCCCTTGCTAGACTTCGTGGTCAACCAGCCGAGTCCGAGTACATCCAAGCCGAACTCGCAGAGATCGTTGCCAACGATGAGTACGAGCGCAGCATCATCCCAGCCACTGGCTTCATCAGCTCTTGGGCTGCTTGCTTCAGCGGTGGTCTCCGTGTCTCCAACTCAAACCTTCGCCGCACCATTCTTGGTACCTCTCTCCAGATGATGCAACAGTGGACTGGTGTCAACTTCATCTTCTACTACTCCACTCCTTTCCTCCAATCCACCGGTGCCATCTCCAACCCATTCGTCATCTCCATGATCTTCACTGCTGTCAACGTCGGATCTACTCCATTGTCCTTCTACACTGTTGAGAAGTTCGGTCGTCGTCCACTCTTGATCGTTGGTGCCGCTGGTATGTTGATCTGTCAATTCTTGGTTGCCATCATCGGTGTCACTGTCGGTTTCAACAAGACCTTCGAGAACGCTGCTGGCGAGACCCGTGCTCTCAACAACTCTGCCGTCAACGCCCAAATCGCCTTCATCGCCATCTTCATCTTCTTCTTCGCCTCAACCTGGGGACCTGGTGCATGGATTCTCATTGGTGAGATCTTCCCTCTCCCAATCCGTTCCCGTGGTGTCGGTCTCTCCACCGCCTCCAACTGGCTCTGGAACACCATCATCGCTGTTATCACCCCATACATGGTTGGAGAGGATAAGGGCAACTTGAGATCATCGGTATTCTTCGTTTGGGGAGGTCTTTGTACATGTGCTTTCGTCTACTCTTACTTCTTGGTTCCAGAGACCAAGGGTTTGTCCCTCGAGCAGGTCGACCGCATGATGGAGGAGTCTACCCCAAGAACTTCCGCCAAGTGGGTTCCACACGAGACCTTTGCTGCCGCCATGGACGCAAAGCGTGGTTCCACTGCCATCCACGACGATCGTCTCCCAGAGGAGAAGGTTTAAATGGGTTGATATGGAAATGTTTAGGAGAAGTTGTTACGTCGCCTGGCCTGCTTGCCGCGACTCATGGTTGTAATCGAGCAAGTTGTGGTGGTTTGGTACTATGATATCCAAGTTTTGTTATTCCACGAATGTGGACTGTATCTAATACAAATAAAGTCTACTTCAAATCAAGCCTGAGTCTCTTCGTGATACATGAAATCCCATCCATACAATCGTGAATAAGAATCCTCTCATAACATCTTACTGCTTCCCAAGTGGGAAGATCAATTTAAGTAGGTATGTTCAACATATTTAATTCCATGACGTCTATTCCTCCTATTGGTATCAAAAGATCACTCAATACACATTATTGACATCTTCTGATAGGAACTGTTGGCTCTGACTGCCTACGTGGTGTTCTCTTTCCCCACGATTTCAAGCATGCCAAGACCTCACTCTCGGTCCCACTTTTCAGTATACTCTTTTCGCGACATCAACTTTCTAACACGACCTACCTTTGCCTTCACCGCAATCGAAGTCTCAACATCGTGTCGACCTGGTCCCAGAGGAATACTTCGATACGCTGAGCAGAGATCAATAATCCCACTCATCACATGTCCTCGAGAATCATGGCGCAGAAGCAAGAGAAGGTGGCTGATGGCGGGGCAGAGATGGGAATGGAGATAGGTACTGCTGCGAGCGTATGTACTTCTGCGAAATCGCTGAGCTCTCCTTCTTGTGCTTGATGAAAGATAAACTATTCTGCTCGACGATGACCTTACTGACCAGCATTTAGTCAGAGAACTTTACTCAATCTCCAAGCGAAGACGATTCAACAGGTAGTCTCGCAAAGACGTTTACCGCGCCTCAGCCAAGTCTCGCGAAGACTTCGTCGAAGACCAGTGCTCCTTCTATTACTCACCACGTATTGGATGCCGCTTCCATGAAAAACGCTAAACGTCGCCGGATACTTGGCCTTGACTTCAACGCCATCAATGCATCAAGAGTGAAGCAAGCTGAGGCTGAGCGGGAGGAGAAAGAGCGTATGAAGGACGAGGGATTGCGAATCAAGGACGAGGAAGAGGAGGAGGAGCTGCCAATCAAGGTGGAGGAAAACAAGGAGACAGGAATAATTGAACAACATGGCAAGGACGGCAAGGGAAAGAAGAAAGGACGAGGTCCAGCCAAGCTCAAAGCTCCGTGGAAACGAGATTGGATTGGGCCTGCTTCTGATGAGGAGGAGAATTATCGTCACGGAGAGGAAGAGGTTAAGCTGGAAGACACTCCAGCAATCAAGGTCGAACCTGATCTCGATTCTGCTGGTGGATATTATGATGATAACAGTGTTGAGGATACAAAAATATCTGCCAGAGCACCACGAAAACGAACTTGGATGGAAGCCACCTCCGACAACGGGAAAGACGGCTCTGCAAATGATAACGAAAGCACCGCTGCATCTCTCTCCACCCTCGAAACCACAATCCAAACAGAGCAACAAAACAACCCAGATACATTCGACCATAATAAGATCCGTCAAGCATCAAGGAAACAACTCCGAGCACTCAAGACGTTGAATCAAATCACACTACTTTTTTCAACTATGTCGAATGAGCAGAGAACGGAGTATCTGAGTATGAAGGGCGAGAAAGAGGCTTTGACAAGGGTTGTTGCGTTGGTACGAATGAAGATCGGGGAGGGAAAGATGGAGAGGGGAAAGATGAGGGAGGTGCTTGAGAAGGTTGAGGATTTGGAGAGGGAGCTGGAGGATGCTGGGACGGGTGGTGGGGAGATTGAGAATGGAGGTGAGGTGGTAGTGAGGAGGAGGTCGATGAGTAGGTGGGAGAGAATGGTCTTCAGTTAATTGATGGTGACATATGAGCATCGTGCTCTATGACTGTCCGAGTACAGATTTTGCTGAAGTATATCTGTGTGGTGGCAATCTTGTCTCTACACACGAGAACAACAAAGAGTAGCGAGACCCATGAGATGGCTCGCAACAAACATTGCTTGTAAGTATGCATTGTAGGACTACCATCTTTCACAGCACGCATGTCGAGTCATGAATTCAAACGGATGGGAATATTCACACGAGAACACTACACCACACGTGATGCCGTTTCATTTCGATATTCTTCACAGACTCGTCAACTGTTCGGAAGCATACAGTGAATAAAAGCACCATTCGTTTCGAGTTCCTACTTTCTATCTACTGATATAGTCAAAGGAGCCTTTTTGCGATACCTCAAATCCAGCACTCTCGATATGGGTAAGACAACGGGATCTGAAATTTAGAACGTGTTCTATGGCCGTGGGTTGGTGGAACATCGGGGCGTGGATACAACCTCACAAGACAACAAACCTCGTCCGTTTCTCAGGGAGACACTTGAAAGCCGTTACGCTACAGTTCGATTACCTCCATCGCCAAGTTTTGGAGGTCTTGGTTACATGGAGACTGCTTCTCCCGAGGAGCAAGCACTCCTTCCCAAGAGATTCGACTTACTAAAGGCGCGAAAGGAAGCGAGGGATACTGTCATCCATACTTCAGATACAGTGAGAGACTTCTATGATGAGGAGGAGGAGATGGAGTTTCTTATGCTAGCTAAGACGCAGAGATTGTTGTCAGGTGCTAGAGATGTTGTTGGGGGGGTCATTGCGGTGGGCATGGTCAAGGAGGAGAGGATGGAGTGTTTGGAGAGGATTGGGGAGATTGAGAGGTTGATCTGAAAGTATGAGAGGGAGGAACCTGGAGAGTGGAATCACTACAGTGTCAATGAGCCGCTGAGACTCTACTACGGGCAACCTTACGCAAGCATGGAATAGGTGACACTGTCGAGATTATGACCGTGCTATGCTTTGGAGGCGATGTAGATTCCGATTTGTATGAATGTCTGCCTCCGTAGACTATTTGCTAAGCTCATAGTCCAACAGCTGCAAGATAATGCAATTGGTGATTTCTAACCCTAACTACAAGCCATGCTACGCAGTAGTTGCACCGCCATGCACTTCGAACTCTCCTTCTCACTCTTCGAAATCATCTCAGAAAGACTCAAACATGAACACAACGCTCATTAGACTGGCTCGTCCAGTTCTGGAGTATCAGCGAATGCGGCACTCAAATAGCTGTAAGATCTGTCAGCATTTTGATCATTTGGAGGCTATTGCAATACTTACGCTTCTGTTCCCCGCTCGCCATGGACCTCAGCAGCGTCAACAAACACTCGAATCTCTTTGACTTCGTCTGCTGTCAATGATACCTGAGATGCGCCCGCATTCTCTTCCAAGTAGCTTATTTTCTTTGTCCTTCAAGTGAGGTCAGCGCCTCTTATCACGTGCTTTGTGCCGTCTAATACACTTACCCAGGAATCACAAAGACGCAATCATCCTGCGCCAAAAGCCACGCGAGACATAATTGTCCACTCGTGACATTCTTGCGCTTGGCGACTTCCTCGAATTTTCTCAGTAGCTCTAGATTCTTGGGGAAATTCTCGGCGGAGAATCGTGGTGCACTCTTGCGGAAGTCACCGTCTTCTAGATCATCATGGGACTTGTACCTTCCGGTCAAGAAACCACGAGCTAGAGGACTGTATGCAACGAGTGCGACGCCAAGTTCACGGCATGTAGATAGGAGTGGAGTTGCTGATGATTCGATGGAGAGCTCGTACGGGGAGTACTCCATCTGTAGTGCTGCGACTTGATGGACCTTGCACGCTCGACGTAGAGATTCTTCAGACAGTTCTGAGAAACCGATGTGACGGATCTTGCCTTGTCTGTATATCGCTGTCAGCCATAATGTCTCACGATGGATGGATGATATCACCTCTTCAGCTCAGCCAAAGCTGCTGTAGTCTTCTCAATCGGGGTCTTTTGATCAACGCGATGACAATAGAACAAGTCAATGTACTCTACACCAAGTCGTTTCAAACTCTTCTCGCAGGCTTGGTGAACATATTCTGGATCTGACCGAAAGCTCATGTCACTGCCAGTCATGACCATAGCGAACTTGGTGGCGAGAAAGATGTCGGCTCGCTTTGTGGGATTTGCTTTGAACCATTTCCCGAGTAGGTCTTCATTGTCTTTGTACATATCTGCTGTGTCCCAATGTCTTACACCGAGCTCGTACGCTCGATCTAAGACCTTGAGACGTTCAGCGTCGGTGCCGGTATTGCCGTAGAATGCTGACAGACCCATGGCACCGAAGCCGATGCTGGGAATTTGGGGTCCATTTCGACCAAGTGGTCGTGTTGGGATTGAAGACGACATTGGTGGTGTAGGTTTTGTTATGGTGTGACTTGGAATTAATTCTCCTCACAGGCGTAATTGTTGGAAAGTGTCATATTGTATGGGAAGGGAGCACTGCTTTTATAGCGTGCTGTTGACTTTGTAACATTCCAAATGTTGCCTCTACTTTTAAACTTCAGCAATCAATGACGAAACGGAGATAGCTAAAAACAATGATGAAGAGCCATGTCCGAAGTGCAGTGGAGCATAATTATAACCAATCAAAACAAGCCCAAAGTACTGGTTACACACTAAGCCAAATCTGGGAGGATTATTGCCTCAGCAGTTCCCGAATTGAGAACATCTACCTTCATCTACGAATGCCTCGCCCTTGCTGCACCTCTGTCTAGCTCCGCCGAGCTCTTGTAATATTTGTAATGTCGTCTCGGACGTACATTCTTATCCCCTTGCTTGATACTTTATACTGCAAACATACATCGCTGGGAATAAATTCCGTCCCGATCTGAACTCAAAGCGTTCAGGTTACATGAGTACTTCATGCTCTGATCTCAACTCATACATCACCTTTCCCATTTTCATACAATGTCAATGCCAAGTCTGGTGGTATTTGACAGTAAAGCAGTAGTATTGGGGACTTGCCTTGCGCTTGCTTCTTATGACAAAAGGGGAAAGAACTTGACTGGATTCGAGAAGCGTGGGCGACCGAAGAAGCAACGAGATGTACCATTACCTTTATGTCACCTCCAGTCATTAGCTGATAGCGTTCAAGGACTCTGCTGTACTCCAACGCAAACGTTTTGGTGTACCACGAGTAACTTCCAACTATGACTTTGTTGCTTACATTGGCAAGCCAGAGGCTACGTTGCAGACGCAGAAGATTGTCCGCCGACGTGCAATGCTCGATTTTTGCAAGAAGGAGCGAATCCAGAAGCAGACGACGGGTGACGTTACTTGTACGCTCCAGGAACAAGTTCTGGATATTTCTACCCCTGTAATCTGGGCGTCTGCTGTGCAAAAGGGTTTCCTGAATGAGATCGTAAAAGCAGACCCATTTGATGCTTTTGCGGTGAAGATCCAGCCTTACGTCCTGGACCTGCTTAAGTCTTGTAAGTCATCGCACTCCTCATCTTCGCATGTGGAGTTGGAGAGTTTTTGCTTCGTCCTTGTTATACGCTTTCAAGTACGAAGTGCATTATAGTGTATATAATATGAACACGGCTGATCTCCTGCTTAGACTCAACAACTATATTTGAGGCTCAATACACCATTGAGAAATATACAAAATGCAATCCAGTCAAAGAATGTTGGTTGCCAATGGCCTTCGCGGAACCAGCCTTTCTCCACGCGGTCATATTCTGTGCCGACATTGTCAACTCTGTGTCACGTAAAGTAAAAGAACGAAAAACCGCGGTTTTTCATCTCAACCAAGCAATAACACTCCTCAATGAGCAGCTACAAAGTTCAGGTTTCAAGGTTACAGAACATTTCCTGGTCGTAGTATGTGCCTTGGCGTCTGTGGAGGTGTGTATGCCCCCTTTCGCACTTTGTCTTGCATTACTGATGAATGCAGAAAATGAATGGCAATCACAGTAATTGGAAGACTCATATGCTTGGACTTAGGGGAATGTTACGACAGCGTGGTGGGATGCATACACTTCATAGCAGTCCTCTGGTTCAAAACAAGATTCATCGGTGAGGACTTTCGCTTGTCGGAGGACACATTGAATGTTTGCTTACCATTACAGTGCGGACTTGTGTGGGAGCATTGACTTTCTTCGACGGCCATATTTTGAAGCACCACTATACTCGTCGGAAATCTCCCGTGCAATGTTACCCGTCCAGTCACTGTCTGCTTCAAGATTTCCCCACCTGCCCGAAAGCCTTCGTTGGATTCTACCACGAATACAAGAGGTCTCGCGCTGTCTTACTCTCATTCATCTCCAGCAAACAGACATCCACCCAACAACGCTTCGAGAAGGTATAACTTCGCTCAAGTACGCTCTGATCTCGTGCGATACGACCAACGAGACTTCTTCTCAAAGAATATCACGCATTTCTCTTTTGATGTATCTCATCACGATTCTCAACGATCTTCCCCGTGGAGCATCAAGCTTTCATATGCTTGGCCAGAAACTACGATCAGACCTAGAGGACGTAGATGACGTAGCTTCGGATGTTGAGTCCAACACAGAATTTATGATGTGGACTATGTTCCTTGCTGCATCTATCATCAACGAAGATGAGACTAGGGCATATTTCCTCTCTGGAGCAGTCACAGCCGTACGAAGTTTGAGGTTGTCAAGCTGGGAAGAAGTCGAAGCGGTATTGAGGTCCTTTTTCTGGGTCGAAGAGATTCATGTCTCATGTTCCCGAAGAGCATGGGAGGCTATGTGTACCGTTCAGCAAAGCACAATATGACTGCGAGTCTGATTATAGCGGAAACCGAAGCGGATCATAGCAAAACATCTTCACAAGAAATGAGATAGGAGAGTTGATCCGTATCTCCTCGTGGGAGGTAATAATAAGCGAAACGCACGTGGTGAATTTCCAGATTCACTCAACTCCATCACAACATAAATATAGACCCACTTTTCGGCATCTTCACTCGCTGCAAGCGAATGGAAAATATCGCTCCTCGTGACGACACTAATTCCGTTTGCTTGTTCTAGCTTTGCTTACTTCCAGCTTCTGTTGCCTCGAACGTTTCTCACAACTTATCCTCTCCTCGTCGTCCTTCCTCGCTCACCCTCTCTGCAAACTTAGTCTTCGAACTACGACACAAGATGGTCAGAGCAAAGAAGACTACAGCAAACAACGAGGTCGAGAAGATGGACGTCGATATGAACGATGCTGTTGCTAGTGGTGGTGAAATCAATCGTGGAGAGGTATGTCTATTGTATTTCCAACACGAATTGATACATTATGTAGGAGAACGTACTAATTGATTCTTGAAGTCCACTTTCTCTGCCGATATTCCCATTCGCTCTCAACCTGATCCAGGTCGCTCCGTCGGCGGCATTGCTCCTCGAGAAGTTTGTCCAGCTCCACGTGAAGAGGTGATGGTCGATGTCGTCGATTCACCTACCGCACCCGAAGAAAACAAATCTCGTTCTCGCAAGAACAAGAAGAACAACAAGAAGAACAACAAGAAGAACAACAAGAAGAAGGTCGCAGCGAATGCTGCTGTATCTGATGGTCCGGTCTCAGGTCAATTTTCCAACATCAACAATTTGTCAAATGGAGTTGGCGAGAAGAAAGAGAAACAACCACTCTCAAAGAGCACCAATTCCCACGGGCGTAAGAACGGAAAAGAAGAACGCTGATGCTGCGATGACTGTCGACTCCAGGAATACGAACATGACCGTTGATATCAAGCCGAAGAAGGCACGAAAAGCCGTGGTGAAGGACAAGTCCAAGAACAAGGTCAACCCAACAATAGCTCCCAACGTCAACAATTCTAAAGGCATCAGCAGGGAAGTCGACATTACTGTCAACAACAACAAGATCAGTTGAAATCGCGCTCCTTTCCGACGTGATTAGATTGACCCTTGGCCTCGTCAAGCACTCTCAGAAGTCTCTTCACTTCCTCCACGAAACATCAAGACTATCTCTAGACCTTCCGAGACTTACAACTCTTCTCCTCTCGGCAACAACGGTGGTGGACAAGGCGTTGTTGGTGGACGAGGAGTTGGTCACATGGAAGGAGAATGGTTTGGTGCTTTAAGTGCTGTCAACATCAATGTTGGTGGAAATGTTGGTGGTGGGGTCAAGGTTGGTGGTGACAAGAAGACCATGAGAGGAATGATCAAGAAGGTTGGAGAGTTAAACGTTGACGATACCAGGGTCAGTGACACGACGAATGAGGCTGCCCGGTTCAATTTCAATGTTGGAGCCGGAATTGGTGCTGCGAATTGCATTGAACATGGAGCTGTTGGCGAGGATGCGATGGATGAGGAATTGTAATCCGCCAATGTTTGATACTTTATGTTGAGATGGACTAGCTGCATGGGATCTCGACATTTGGATACGCAAGTGTAAGTACGGAAACCTGTAGTCGTCGGTTGATCATTCGAGATATGTGTTGAGAAATAGGTACGGCCAAGACAACCAAATCGACATTGTTACTAGTCTTTGAGAGAACGAATTACTGCACAACATTATGGACTCATGACACTGTGAGTTTTGAGGTACAGCTCGTATGTTTCCAGCTTACGATTTCGAAGTATAAGTTATGCGCCTAACAGATCCCATGCCTCCATGGCGCTCGAAGTGGAGAAGTGAGGCGATCATGCCTCGCGGTCAGCCAACACGTATTTTCCTCTTCTCCCACGCCTCATCTGGCAAAATGCAAGACTCAAAGCGAACAAATCCTACCCCTTCCCACCAATCACCCTTGCATTCCAAAATCAAAACAAAGAGAAGCATGATATGCGTTCCATCCTCTTCCTGTCTCAATTTAGGATCCCTAAGTAGAACAGCCGTTGCTGTCTTCTCGTTCACCTGTGAGGACTGCGCCGAGTCCAAATCTTGAAATGATGCTCTAGGTCCATTGCGTATCGGCACCCAGTCATTGCCGACTCTCACATGAGCATGACCAGTCTCATCAGACTTCAACATCAGATCAAGGCAATGTGCTTCTACGTGAATGAATTGTGGTGTAGGGCCTATATGTGACTGCTTCGAAAGGCCCTCCCTCGCCTGATTCCAAGGAACAAGAGAGCCGTCTTTGCGCTCTACCCAGACTTTGACATCAAACGTTCTTTGGCTCTCCACGCTGATGTAAATGAAAGATACGGCGCCCTTCCATCCCGCCCAGGACCAGCTCGGAAAGTCCAGGCGTCGCCGGGTATGTAGGTCTGCCTCGTCATCCACTACATTGACCCAATATAAACCATTAACAAATTGTGTCTCTGGACTTGTACGTATGTAGAATGGCAATTCGGGATCTGGATCGATCTCGGGAACTCCCCAGTAACTACAATATCCCATGTCATCGTAAGCATTCAAGATCCCCTGGATGCCACGCAGAGCGTCTGTTTCGAAAGAAAGTTCTCGGCGACTATACTGCATGATGGCAATGTTCAGGCCAGTCGAGAGATCTTCTACTCCGAATGGAATATGTTTTTTCTTCTCTCTGTACAATCTCTTGATGTGACAAGAGCTACCCTCGTAGACCTGGTCAACAACACAGTCAAAGATGACCTGTTCCCCAGTGAAGTATAATCTTCTGCGGGAGAACATGGCTTCTTGATAAGACCAACCTCGTGACATCCACTTTGAGCGTGCAAGTAGCTGTATCAACGATCGAGCAGCACCAAACACCTCTATGGTGCCGGATGTGCCATGTGGTTGTGAATCTCGTAGATGATTGCTGACTCCGGCTAGACCTGCATTTGCGTCCTTGCCAGCAGCTGCGAACAGTGTCACTTCGGCGTTCTGATATATGTGATGCATTTGCTCGATTTGCTCCGTGGCATGAGCTCCTCGCTGATCAATACAGTACCGATCGATCCAGACGTAGTCAAACCCCAAGCTTTGCGTGACCTGAATCGCATCTTCAATGGTCAACTCTATTGAGTCGGGAAGATGATTGTTGGATTGTAAATGAACGTTTGTACTTCCCCAAACGTAACTGAGAGCAACGTATAGGCATGGCAATGGAGCTTGTAAGATGCGTCTCGTTCGACAGTGGATGACCTTCAAGTTTCTGGCACTAGTCGTAGATGTGTTCAGGCACTCGCGATGTCGTTTTCGGCAGTGCGCCAGCGCATTTCTAATGATCTTTGGCTTGTAACTCCGGAAGTTTCGTGGCCATATATATTGGTTGCGATCGAACGTCGAGGGCATGAGCTTGATGGTCTCTGGTATGGGGCCGTAATGGACTCTGAGAGGCAAAATGATGTGCATGGTCTCTTGTTGAGGTTGACCATGTAGAGACGACGCCACGAAGGCACAGCATTCCATGATCATGCACACTATCAAAATCCCTGTCGAGATTATAGAGCATAAAGCGCAATACCGGCTGTCATATAGCCTGGTCTCTGATGCTTCTTTCAGCAGTGATGGCAAACCCGGTACTCCCCTGATCGTGAGTGTGCGCAAGGTGATGCGAAGACATTCAGTGCAGAAGTCTGATTTCGACCCTGCAAGAGCTACAATCATGCTCTCTTCCCACGCTTGCAGGACTTCCTTCGAATACCCGAGTCGTATCCTATCGAAGCTCGTCAACTGCCTCTTCTCGCCATTATCAAGAACAAGTATTAGTCCTTGATGTTCGGTGTTTCGCTTTGCAAGTCGAGGCATGCCCTAGCAAAATACTGTACGCTATATGCCACTGGTAGTTCAGATTGATAACACGCAGTATCTACACAGTACTCTGAGCTGCATCACCACATCCGTCGTTCAGGCTCAAGCTGGAAAAGCAGCCGACGATACTCAATTGTGCAGCTAACATTGTGATTGGTACACATATGCATAAAGAGCTAGGAGTGGAGGGCCTGTTGAATTGAAGTACTCTTGAGGACAGATGCACACAGAAAGAGTTCCTAGATAAGTGGCCTACCCGTGAGTCAGCGCCTGCCGTTTCGTATCATGCGTTGTGATAGTATGTTGATGGTGGAAGGCACATTGAGGGGCCACATCGTTGCTACTGGTAGCTGAGCTTAGTCAGCAGCTACTTGGTGCTCTCTCGAACTCCTCCTCAGCCTCTCACTTCTTACAACAACTCACTCCACAACCACCCTACTTACAGTGTCACAATAGCGTCGCTGCCAGACATTGTTCAAAGCTGTTTGGACGACGATGCTCTTGATGGCGAAAGACGTGTGACCGCTGAGATAGAAGGCGACAAACTACCCTTACACAACAGGATCTCGCGCGCTTGGCAGGTCATCATGACTATCGTGTCTCCTGCCAGTATACAAGGCTTTCACAATGTCCCGCATCGTCACTGCCCTCTCAAAGTTCAGGAGTGGTGGTACTGAGAATGTGTGCCCGCTAGTCTCAAAGAAAGCACGCGAGAAGTACGGTTACGTGAACATAAATCGTTGTATCAATCATGCGGAGACTGGTTGCATGCAGTGTTCTCTCCTCCGAGCGATCGCAAAGGAGTATGGGGATAAGATAGGCTATGTCTGTGCGACTAGGATATTCGAATCGACAGACATAACATTTGCAGGATCTCCTCCTTCCAGTCACAATTACTTCCTTCTGAACGTTTTTGTTCCAACCGGTATTTGTCATAGGTCTATCCAATCATTCACGCTCAGAGGCTGACACTTCACCAGGTTGTCAAAAGCTATTTGCCGAGCTGAGCTATAAATCAGCAATTGGAGATATCCCGATCGACGAGTCTCTGAAAAGAGCGAGAACATGGATCTCTCGCTGTTCAGAAGATCACAAGCTTTGTTACAACTCGTCGATACCCCAGCTACCGAAGCGGGTTATACAAGTCGACGGCCCAAACATTCGTTTGGTGGAAACTCAGGGACAACTCGAGCACTATGTAGCTCTGAGCCATTGCTGGGGAAACTCACGGCCGCCATGTCTCACAACAAAATCCACCTTCGCGACCAATCTGCAGCGAATTGCCTCGGAATCATTGCCAAAGACCTTTCTCGACGCAGTTCTAGTCTGTAAAGAACTGGGTTTACGATATCTGTGGATTGATTCCATCTGCATTATTCAGGATGATAATGAGGACTGGAGGGAGGAAGCTGGCAAGATGGCTGCCATTTACCACCAGTCGTACCTGACAATATGCGCAACAAGTGCTCGGAGTGATGATGAAGGACTCTGGCCATCTTCTCGAAAAAGCACTGTGGGGAAGGTTGTTATCCAGAAGAACGGTCAGAATTTTGAAGTATGTTTCAGAGCACGGGAAAATCTAGACCCTGTTCATATGCACGAGAACTCTGGCGAAGAGCGTCTAAAGATGCTTGCTATGAATCCACTCATGGGCCGTGGCTGGACATTCCAAGAGAGGCTTCTCTCGACCCGCCTGCTTCACTTTGGCTACGGGGAGCTGCTGTGGCAATGTCCGGAGCTACAGGCATGTGAGTGCTGTTTTGATGCCACTGAAAAAGGCTCTTCTGACTACATGACTGAATCAGGACAGGGAGTAAGTGAGCGTAAAAGCTTCAGGCAGATGCTTTCATCCCCTGGAACTGAAGTAGTGGAAACATGGAGGGACTTTGTCATGACGTACACGGAACTAAATCTCACGTTTCAGAAAGACATGCTTCCTGCGCTATCGGGCGTGGCGAAGCTCACATCGACCATGCGACCTGGAGACAGATATCTTGCAGGTTTGTGGGAGGGCAGCCTGATCGATGACTTAGCATGGTACACAGACTACATGAGGGAAAGCAAACCTCGTCCGGAGGTATACAGAGCACCTTCTTGGTCATGGGCGTCGGTTACCCAATCATTTCGATTTAGTTACGACCACTATAACACCCTTTGTGCCCGGGTGATACGAGCAACAACAACGCTTGCAGGCATAGACCCGACGGGTGAGGTGACATCAGGCTCTGTTGTCCTCATGGCTCCTGTCGAGAAATCAACTATCAAGGAACTTCTGCCCGTGTCTAAGTTCAGTGTTCGCACTCGCAAGGGGACTATAGTAATCGACCTCGATGCATCAACTGATGTGGAAGATGGCACCGTCAGCCGTGGCAATCCGCTTCTTTGTCTTCTCCTCCACGCTGGACTGGAGGGCAGAGCTTGTTTCATGCTTGCCTTAGTAGAGGTTGCGGGAACACCTGGTATATACCGCCGTGTTGGTATGGCAAGAGATGCGCCAAAATTTATTGAGAAGCTTTTCAAAGAGGAGACGGAGGTTGAGATTGTGTGAAGGGGATCTTCTTTCCTATATGTACGATGAACACTTTATAAATACCTGTAGATTTGTTCTGGGATAGCCGTAGGAATCAAGAGAACGAGTACAACTTTAAGAAAAGACAATAAAGATCCCAGACGATCATGAGCTGAAGCAATTCAATGCAGCGATTGACACTGCTGAAAGCACACCGTATGATTCACTAATTCGCGCATGAAGCATTGAAATTCACTTCCTGGGCGGCGAGTGGATCTATAAATCCGGCGACATCCGATAGATGTTTCTGCCATACCTTCCTAACCCAAGAATGACTTGCTCCATCAAAAAGTTTTTCGACATCAGGTAAACAATCTGCCCTATTGCCGTCTTCTCCTCTATCCAGTCGTCACGCGAAGTTCCTACATATCGCACAAATACACAATCAATATGGTCGTCAAAGAGTACGTGACCTACAACCAGGTATGTCCTATCACTTCCTCCATCCGAAAACTACCCCTCCCTGCGTAACAATCCTGACAAAACACCCCGCAATCTACAGGTCCATAAACTATGTCAAGAAGCCGCACCACGTATCCTCTCCGAATTCGAGCCGCAACTCATGATCGCTATTGGCGGCGGTGGCTACGTTCCAGCACGCATTCTTCGGTCATTCCTCAAACAACCAGGATCGCCTAACATTCCTATCCAAGCTATTGGATTGTCCCTATACGAGTCTCTACCTTCTACACATCCTTCCGGCGTCAATACTCCTGGTGAGGTCGAACAGCCTGGAACAAAAGTCACGAGAACACAATGGCTGGATTTGACCAGTTTGGGTGAGATGGAGAATCTGGTCGGCAAGAGGATCTTGATTGTAGATGAGGTGGATGATACCAGGACCACGCTGGAGTATGCTGTTAAGGAGTTGGAGAAGGATGTTGAGGTCGCGAGACAGAAGTTGGGATATGAGGGAGAGAAGACTGTCTTCTCTATTTTCGTGCTACATGTGAGTCCCTCTTGCGCGGGGAGGAATACCACCTGCGTTGTGGTGTGAGTAACTGGTATGCTGATATGTTGTGCTGCAGAACAAGAACAAGGAGAAGAAGGGAAAGCTGCCAGAGGACTTGATCAACGAGAACAGATATTGTGCTGCTAGGACGGTGGATGATGTTTGGATTTGTTATCCTTGGGAGGCTACGGACATTGATGAGCATGATGCGCTTGCAGCAAAGCAGGCTGCTGTTTGAGGCATTTAAGAGAGGTCGAATATTGAGAGACGATCAGGAAGAAAAGGATGAGCATGCTTCATGCCAGAATCCTGGGAAGATTTTGCATATAGGAACAACAACATATGGTAGGGCAAGCGCGCCAATATGGAAACGGCGCACTATCTGCAGTGCAGATCCTGCTACAATCTAGGTAGATAAGGAACACATATGAACGCAACCAACTTCAATCGCCCTCAGATTCTTTCTATTTCTTTCAGAACTACTACATCATCCACCTAATGTATACGATTCATGTTCACCATCCAATCAATACCTAGCTCCAACGGTGAAAGGGTGGGGGAATGCACCAGACTATGAACTTCAATCATTCCACATCATGATAACGTCAATCTCCCACCATATTTCGACTGCAGCCACAAAACGTGTTCCTTTCACATATAAGAAGAGCTTCTTATCATACTATCAACGTCCAGCATCGATCAACCTCAGATATTGTATCACATATCGTCAACACTCAACAATGGGTGAAGCACCACCACCGACGAAAGAGCATATCTTATGTCTCCTCCCATTTCCAGAGCGATCTGATATCTTGGATCCAATCAGAAAGAAACATCCCAACGTCGAGTTCAACTATAAACACGTTCAGTATATTCGAGGCGTCCCTCAAAATCTCAGTGTCTTAGACGGTACATCACGTTTCTCCCCACCCATCGAACCTTGCTAACGCAGTACACAGAAGAATGGGCACCTGTCACAATACTCGTGACACTAACAGCTCTGCCTCCCGATCCAAAGAAAGCACCACACCTCAAACTCGTGCATCTCTTCAGCGCTGGCACAGATCGCTTAATAGAAACACCCATCTGGAAAGAGACCAAGATTCCAATCACGAACTCATCAGGTGTTCATGGCCCAACTATCTCAGAGTGGGTGATTTTACAGATCCTGAATCATGCGCATAGGAATAATTTGTTGGTGGAATGGCAGAAGAGGCATGAGTGGGGAACGCATCAGGAGTTGGGACCTGTGAGGGATGGGGTTGGGCAGAGACTGGGTGTTTGGGGTTATGGTGCTATTGGAAGACAGAGTATGTCTTGCTTCTCACAATGTTTCCACCTTACGAGATCAGATCTCAAATATGTTGGACTAACATGAGTCGCAGCTGCGAGAGTCGCGAAAGCTCTAGGACTAGATGTGATAGCCTACACAGCCGGAGCAAGAGACACGCCCGAAAGTAGACGAGATCACGGCTACATCGTCCCTGGCACAGGCGATGTAGACGGCTCTATCCCAAGCAAATGGTACTCCGGCACCTCGAAAGAATCTCTGCACGAGTTTCTTGCAGCAGACATCGACATCCTCCTCATCGCAGTCCCACTCACTTCCTCAACACTGCACGCACTGGACGCTGAAGCCTTCAAGATCCTCGGCAAGAAGAACGCGTATATCGTCAACATCGCACGAGGATCTATCATTGTAACGAAAGATCTGATAGAAGCGTTGAAGAAGAACCCAGGAGAAGGTGGATTGAGAGGTGCGGCGCTGGATGTCACGGATCCTGAACCATTGCCGAAGGATAGTGAGTTGTGGGATTTGGAGAATGTGAGTGTTACACCGCATGTAAGTGGATTGGGCACGCTGTATGCTGAGAGGAGTTTTGCGATTTTGGATGAGAATTTGACGAGGTTTGAGGAAGGCAAGGGGTTGATTAATGTTGTTGACAGGAAGAAGGGTTATTGATCTGCTGTTGTTCCTCGCATTCTTTATCTGGAAACATACAGATTGAAGATGTGTGCTTCACCAGGTATTTTGCCGATGTCAGTAAGTTGTCAAAACTACATAGTATATAGCCAGGCTTAGGAAGTGTGATTTGTGTGAAGAGGAGTATTTCTCCACTCCTTTACTTCCAGAGAGCGGTTTCGTACGATCTGTGCGGAAGTCTACCTTTGTCGTATTTTCGCAGATTTATGCTGCTTTTGTGCATCTTGTCCTCAAGACATGACTGAGATAAAGCAAAGTACTCAACGTATTCGAACGCTTCCGTTTCCCTGGATAGGTTTTCGTATTGGATGCTGTTGAAGGAAATTATGAAAATTTAAGAAGTATGCACAGAATCTGCTCAAAGATTCGGGCGATTTGCCCAGTCCGCCATTCCCAAGGAAGTGCCCGTAGCCTTTGCGAATACCCCAAGGAGTTTGCTCCATATCTGAGAGTTACATTTCCGATCCTCTCTGCGAAGTCTGGGTACTGACGGAGAAGCATGATCGGAACTTCCACATTCTTTAGCTGTTCATTTGTCAAGTGATTGCAATCAATGTGTAGTGAGCTAAGCAGGATCGCCAAATGCCCATCGGCAGACTCGTTGTATGCTCCTGTATCATCGTAATAACGCGTGTCTCCAACATTCACGTTCAACTCAAAGCCATCCGCGGTTTGCGACGGAGGCTTGCCATGCCACAGAAATTGTGCCTCGTTCACTCTTTGTAGTGATGTGGTTGTACATAGAGCTCGCAGGTGGATGAATTGTGACCATTCTCCACCGAATGATGGCGACTCTCCTGACATAATCAATCGACGAGCATGTTGCCACGTTTGCAATTGCCATCGGTCTTTTCCACGCAAACTAGGATCTGCGTATCGCTTAGAAGCCGGTGATAGCTGATAGCCCCAATCCAGCCAGCCCAAGACCAGGAGGGGAATCATTCTCTCCTGTAGCAAGCCCTATGCATAGCCCATCCCACTCCGCGAACGAGTCTCGCCGAATTGAGCTGAACTTTCTCCTGCTAACTTGCAAATCGGCGCAAAGACAGTGGAAATTCCATTACTCCCAAAAAGTTGCAGGTGCCGTGGGATTGCATAGACGTAAGAAAACCTTGAAATGCTTTGAGAATGTCATTTGAGTGCGTCAGTTCTCGTTGATGATATGTGCGTATAGCATCACCGATATAGTATTCTCCTGGGTTCATGTCTGTGTCAAATCCCAGTTCCGAATCAAATAGAATCTCCATGCTGGCTACTTCTAACCGTGGTCACCAGATATCCCCTGTGTCTCCTACATGGGGCTCGGCATATGCACGCATTTGACACTCCAAATACACCTGCTGTTGATCGAAAACGAGTCTCCTTCGTGCAAAGACAGCCTCTTGATACGTCCATGCTCTTGTAATCCACCGTGATTTGCGAAGTAAATTTTCAGCTCTGATTGAAACGACTGCAGAATTTGTGAGTAGACGAGGAGGAGTTGCCTTCCGGGTTCCACGCACGCCTGGAAGTCCCGATGTCACATCGCCGGCAACTGCGAAGATCGTCACTAGCGCGTTGTTGTAAATCGTGTTCATTTGCGCAAGTTGTCTGCTTTTGATTGTCTCATTAGCGTCTTGGTCGATGTAGTACTGGTCGATCCACAAATATCGAACTCCTAAGGCATCTGAAACTATTATCGCGTCTTCAAGGCTCGCGTACATCTGCTCCGGTAGCTTATCGAGCACCGGTAGAATCCTAGGTAACGTACCCTAAACATAACTCAACGCGATGTATTGAGCTTCGGCCGGAGCATGAACAATAGTCCTATCAACGCAATCTATGAGACGCAGATCCTTCACTGGTATTTTATCATCATTTCGACAGACTCTATGCTCCTTGTGGCATACTTGTATTTGCTTTGCGATTAAATCAAATCTGATGCTATCAGAATCTTGAGGCCAGGGTATTCCTTCGTTGGACATGAGCTGGAACCGAGCCCTCCGACTTGGATCGTAATCATAGAGGGCATGCAGGGAGACCGTGAATTCTCTTGTTGCAGGTGCCACATCCTTGAGACCTGGACACTTTATTTTAACGTATAGGGCATCGCTTCCAGACGCGACTGCTTCTTCTAAGATTTTGCAGAAGCCACATGTCAGTCGTGATGCGTGTATTGAACCTTCCGCGAAGGCTGGGCAAGTCCCGCACCAATCTTTGAGAAAACAGTCCTCTATGCGAATTGCTCGACATGCGGAGCACCATCCTTCTTGCAATTCCAACAAGGGCTTTTCGACACGAGGTTGCGAGACGGCTCTTTCGCGAGGAGTCATCTTGGTAACGTCGAGTTCCTTCATCCAAATTGCCTTCTCTTTTTAACTTGCTTCCTGATCCATCTTGCTTCATCTCTTGCTGTGTCCTCCGCCTTTCTGGCCAGTGCACTCAAAGCATTCATCTTTCGAGTGGAATAGGCTTTTCGAGTTCTCGTCTATTCGTGAGGAACTGGTCGCATTGACACACCTTCGTGTCTGGCGGCCGCCTAGAGAGTCTTCGCGGCAGTCCTTGAGTATGAGGTCGGCGATTACTTCTGAAAGACATTCGCCTCACGAGGTAATAAGTAGACAGTCTTTGATGTTGGCAGATGGCGTGAGAGTTTTTTAAGTCAGGTTAGTGATCGGGGCTGAAGTGATATGTTTCACCAGTTCCTCATGTGATGGCTGTGCCCACAGAGTGTGGCAGCCCGATCAGCCGTACCATCTGTCAAGCCTGCATTTTCGACACAGAGTCTTCAACGATGAATGTGCCATCGAAGATCCCAGAGCGTTTGGGATGCATCGGGATCCCGTGACAGCGAGACGATTAACGACACCAATGTGCCCAGGTCGGAATTGGACTGACAGCCATTTCTCGATGCTAGTCAAGAAGACGGCTCCTCCTTCTCACACAAGGAATAGACTCAAGATCCCCTTTCGCAGACGCAGCACGACTTGCTCTACGGTAAGAAACATTTCCAAAGCGTTTGAGAAACTACGAGGCTTTGGTTCCATAAGCAAATCGCTAAGCAAATGCCGTGTCCGTCCTGATTCCTGTCTCGTCCGATTCCGTCTCTTGAGTCTGGTCGGCAGCCCAAATATTGGCATTCTAAGAATCGCATCCATTACGATACGGATCTCTCGCACATCATCTGCACGTACTCCAGATGCAGAGGGAGAAGTTCTACTGCTACCTATTTTGCTGTGATAATGGACGTAGACAAAGCACGCTCCACATCAGGAACGGCAAAGATGTGTCTGGCTTCCTGTCAAAATTTTGCTGTATCCTCGGTAATCAGTAGACACGCAAGCATCTATCAATGGTTGATTGTTCCAATCATGGCGAGAGTGCACATGCGAGACAGCACCACTCCAGTCACACCAAAAACCAATTTGGGACACCTCCACGTCGTTCGCAATACACCGCTAGCCCTTTGAAGTACGACAATAATGCCGTAGTTCAAATCAAGCCACAAAGATTTTCAGCTTCCTCTTTCGTTGCCACATCAGACAGGTAAAACATTCCCATGCGTTGAAGCCACATAACGACAACTAGAAGGCGCAGGCATGATCTCACAATTCTGACAGTGAATGACCTTCAAGTTACTCAGTTGAGATGAGGTGGTATGACATCGACAAGCCTCGTGATCGTCTTTGCAGCCATCGACCGCAGCGCGCATGATTTCGTGCCTGAAGCTCATTGCGTTCTCAGACAGATCATGTTGCAATCAGCAAGACGGAGAAGACCAGTCGCTGCTGGTCTCGCGCTCAGCATAGCACGGAAACCTAGGTCGAATGTAGAAGAAGCTGGCGGGATCGTCCCTTCAACGGGCGGCAAAAAAAGACAAGCATAGATGCCATTAAATCCGGAACAATATTGTCTACAGTAGCGGTGCCTTTCCAAAATATATGCATTCATCCAAGAGTCGTGCTTCAAATACCTTCGTTGCGTGCCGTGATCGTCGCATATCTGTGATCAACTACTATATCAGCCTAGACGTACCGTCTCCTGCACCCAGGGTGCCTCCGGACTCTCGTAAAAGTTTCGATATGATAACGAGATGGTCCCAATCCTCTCCGCCCATTCGCACTTCCGTACCACAACCATGACTCGAATCGTCCAAGCGTATGAATATTGAGTATATTGATTGAGTAGACTTTCCTGGATATATGGAGAAGCCTCGCTGAGGAGCATGGCAAAGTAGGTGTGGCGTGCAGGACGGTTTACGCACTTCTGGCATTGTCATATGGAGGGCGAGAAGTCGTATAGTACGCATTGAGGAGATTGTTCACGCACGTAGATATCGCGCATTGTGGGTATCTCAGCTAGCCATGTACCATCAGATTCTCTCCTTAGCGTGACCGGAACACACCAAGCTGTCACATGGATATATATCGAAAGTGAGGGGATTTCCCCGTTGCAGAGTAGCAACCGTCGGAGTCTGGACCAGGATACCAATTTTCCGTTGTCGAGCTCCATCGAAACATCTGTTGCTGGCGCTTTCAAATACATACCAGACCCTAATTTAATGGAAGCGTCCCAAGAGAGCCAAGACCATGATGGGAAACCTGCTCGACGCTTGAGTCTGATTGGCTTCATCCTCCTGCGCACAGGTACGTATCTATCAAAAGTCCAATCGAGTCCATAAATGAACATCCTGGACCTGATTTGGCCGTTGGCGCCACCGCCATTCCTCGAATAGATCTCGGCATCAATCTCTGGTACACCCCAATGACTACAGAAACCATTGCCTCTGAAAAGCGACAGAACACCCTGGAAAGCTCTCAAAATGTCCCGATCATATGACAAATGTCGAGTGGTATAGCTTCCTATGGCACGCCGAATCTCACGAGTTCCATGATCTTTCTTAGCACTCGAATTAGCCAGTGGCCCGCCATACGTGCCGCCCAGCTCGTCCCACCTGCCTTCTGAAACTCCGCCGTGGTGACAAACAAACAACGTTTGGTCGTCTGTGAAGTAAAGACAACGAGTAGAAAACCATTCTTCTTGATATGTCCATCCTCTAGTTTCCCAACGAGACTGGGAAATGAGACTCTGAGCAAAGCTTGATCTGATCGAGAATATACAAGTGCCTGCGGATGCGACAAGTCGAGGGGCTCGCTCTCTTTTTCCGACGCCTGGGAGACCATGGTGCGCATCCAGTCCGACGGAGGCTATGAGAGTCAGCCGGGCACCTCCGTATACCAGATGCATGTTGTTGATCTGAAAATCAATGTCGTTCTGATCCCCAAACTGATCAATACAATACCGATCCACCCACAAGAATCTGAACCCTAGACCAATACAAACTTTCATAGCATCCTCAATAGTATTCTCCGTACATGCCGGTAGCCTGTCGTCTGACAACGGTTCGTTCACGGAAGAAGTTCCCCACACATAGCTTAGTGCCATGTAACTGCATGCTGCTGGGGCGAGAATGACACGTCGATCCAAGCAGTCAATAACTCGTAGCCCTGTGAGTAGAGGCCCCTCCTCTTCCACGCATAAGTTGTGCGTGTGTTCACACCGTAGCAAAGTATTACGGATGTCCTCATACCCAAACGTTCGAAGTGCAGCGGGTATGTGCCCGCAAGACGCTCGAGAAGGTAAGCTACTCGAACATTCGATGTGCAGTTGGATAGCACTAGCTCCGTGACTAATTTCCACGACGATGATGACACGTACAGATTCGATATTGTTTATGAACCCATCAGTAGAGAGGATTGGAATCAGTGGTAGCATATAGAAGCTTTGCCTCCTGGACTGCAGCATTGTGCACAAAGCACATGGTGCACTCACACGTTTCTCTTCATTCACAGTGGAGAGCTCAAATCTACCGTAGACTTGCTTTGATGTGGAAATTGATGTGAAAATGGGCTCAAGACTGGTGTGGTCACGACAAGTCGAACAGTATTTCTGACTGACTTCAAGTAAAGCAATATATAGGCGATCCTCAATCGCCTTGACCCATCCGGGCCCAGCAGACTTCTGAGTGCGCAAGGCGAAGTAGGTCGTGACTTCTCCCTCGATATGGTCCTCTATGGCCGGACTGAAGGTCCCGGTCTTGATCGTTTCGAGCAGCGCCATGTCGAGGTGTGTGAAGTTCTGCTCGAATCAGTAAGAGTGCGTTGAAGAGATGGACTTGGGAGCTTCAGCTGAGAAAGATTGAATGCGACCGAGAAGCTGTGACAACCAATCATCAGAAGGTCGAGGACGCCACAAGGTACCGTTCCAAAATCTTAAATCTCGACTCACCGTATTATACTGATAGTTCTACAATAAGATCATGTTGCATGTCCGAATCGCTTGTCGGCTGAAGTCAAAGTTGGGCTGAATTCTGCGGCTGAAAAAACTGCTAGCTACAGGTACAACTACTTCGGCGCTGACAAAAGTCACCTCGATGCCGACCCCAATATCTACACTGTCTGTAATCCTAGCACAACAATCTTATATCTCCGCGAACGAACAAGCAACCACGTTGTTAAGAACACTGATAAAGGAACAACTCGCCAAAGCTTCTACATATGGCTGGATATATCTTTACAATCAACGACCAACAAAACATACGAAAATCAGCATAACATATGCTCAACAAACTCCATAATGCAGGACACATTCTTTCTACATCCTCAACTCTCCCTCTCCATTCCCTCCCATTCCATATATTACCACATCCACCACAGCACATCTCTTCTTCTCTTCCAAATCAACGCAGTCCAATAACACTCATCTCAAGCGTCCACACCCTTCGGATCCAAACCTTCAACTTCCCCTCCACACCCTCCACATCATCCAACTCAACGCCTTCCCACCAACACCTCCTAGCAGGCTTTCTCCAGAACAAAAGGAGTTTCTGCGCCATACCCACGACGTTACTTCCTGCTTCATTTCCTCTGACATCTGTTCGAAGTCGAGCGAGGGCAAGAGAGCAGATTACTGCTTTGTTTGGTTCGTTCGCGCGATGGCCCCAGTTGTCGGAGTGGTTGAATCCTCTGTTTTCTGATGTTAATACACAGAAGCCAAGGAGCAAGAATAAGATGTGGAGGAAGGGGAAAAGAGAGACATACCCAGCAGTCAACATCTCAATCAAGTGCTGTTCCGTTGTCCCCTGCTCATCACTCTTCTTTAACCCACTAAAGATCCCATCCTGTCTCAACAACGCCTTCCCAGCCGCTCTCTTCACCTCTATCATCTCCGGCTGCTCGATGTCTGCTTTCGGTGGGATGACGTAGAAATCTAGATCTTCTCGTAACACGATTATACCCGCGCGGTCTTGAAGCATTTCGCGTGCGGATCCGGGGGTGGGCTCGATGGGAATTGGGTCGGCGGAGTCAGGACCTGGTGAAGATGTCTCGGTTGGGATCGTTTGCGCCACGTCGCGGAAGAATTTGAGCATGTATTGGAGGGATGCTGGGTCGTACTGTGGTAGAAGTTAGCATGGGAGCGTGAGTCGTGAGATATATAGATGAGGGGAACGATGACATACGTCGACCTGAAAGGCATCTCCCTCATGATAATTATTCAAATGTCCATCCGGCAAAAGTCCATTGGGAAACAACGAAAGCAGCACGAATTCAGGGAGCGTTAATAGTTCATCGCGCGACAATGTAAACCTTTGGCCACTATCATTCCATTAGCACATCTCCCTTCCACATGCCCTCCCATATTCGCTCTCTGATATCAGTAACTCACCGAAGGTCCATAGTAATATTCTCATCAGCACCAACATCACTCAAAGTATTGATAGGCGGCGCACCACCCTGCTGCACCTGAGTAATAATACTCGCAGCACCACCCGCGGCAGCCATTAGATAAGTGAACGAAGATAAGGGACTAGAGCCCTCTTCGTACGCTGGTGGTGGCTCTTCGTCCTTCTTGGTCTTACTACTTCCTTTTGTGTCTTGTGGTAGAGCCGCTTTGGTTTCTTGCTCTGCGGATTGTTGTGTGGAAGGAGATGATGTTGGGAGTGGAAGTGGCAAAGAGGTGGGATCTAAAGGAGTGGATGTCGCTTCGAGAGCAACGGACGGTGGAGCGTAAGCTGGTGAGGCTGGTCCTGCTTCAGTGGATGTGGTGGAGAGGGCTGAAAGTGGTAGGGAGGTCTTGTAGTCGTGGTTCGAAGTGTAGAGGGAAGAGAAAGGAGGTGGACGCGGCGACGAACTTGAGGGTTCAGAGACGGGGTACTGAGGAGGTGGTGAACGAGTGCGTGTATTTGGGTCTACTACGTCGTTGTCGAGAGCCAGCTTTATGTTGTTTCCTGAGAGCGATGTTGTTGTTTTTGTTGGCGCAACGGCGTCACCGTTGGCTAGATAGTGCGCCGATGACAGTGTCGTAAGGTGGAAGGGTATGAGATGTTGACAGGATTTGGGGAGAGGTTTGTGCGATGCAGGTGAAGATGAAGCATCAATTGGTTGATATGTGATTGTTTAGATGTCGTCGTTATGGATATTGGTGTGGAGACCTTCAAAGGCTGGAATTGGCTTCACCGCGCTTAGAAGTCTAGGCGCTTGTACCCTGTCATTATCCAACCATCACATTCTATGAATACAAGCATTTGTAGTGAGCATAACTTATACTTGGGACAATCACAGCAGTATGAGTCAAAAGTACGACTTTCTAAAAAAATTGCTGTTTGTGATGTTGTCATTGAAGCTGCCTGGGTTCATAGATCTTGAACAAGCAACAAGCTTCGATCTAGTGTCACACATGCACTCCCAAACCCTAATGTTTAGCAGCAACTCCACTGGCATCCGCCTGCGCAGTAATCCTCCTCTTATAAGCCTGCACATCACCATCAAACTTCTCCACTGTCCCCTGATCACAAACCCACAAACTCGTACACACAGTCTGCAACATCGTAACATCATGACTAACCATCAATACACCACCCTGAAACGCCTGCAAAGCTTGCGACAATGCGTCCATGGCTTCGATATCCAAGTGATTGGAAGGTTCATCTAGGACGAGAATGTGTGGGTTTTGTAGTGAAAGACAGGCGAATGCGACGCGGGACTTTTGTCCTCCAGACAGGAATTCCATCTTTTGAAGACCGGTCATGCCTGTTATGCCAAAGGCACCAAGATGACGACGGTATTCTTCGTCTTGCTTGCCGGGATATGTCTTCGCCATGAAGCCGACTGCGCTAGTTGTGAGATCAAGTGCGTCGACGTGATGTTGTGCGAAGAATCCAATTCGTAGACGAGGATTCTGTGAGATGAGACCAGATGATGGCGAAAGCTTGCCAATGAGGAGCTTGAGTACAGTAGTTTTACCAGCACCGTTTGGTCCAACAATACCGATTCGAGAGTCAAGCTGGACGTCTAAGTCGACATTGCGAAGGAGTGGCTTGTCTGGAGTATAGCCAAAGGAGACATCTGTCATTTGTACAATAGGAGGAGAAAGCTTCTCCACATCTGGGAACTTGAAGTGTACAGTATACTCGCTTTCAGGTGCTTCAAGGATTGGCATCTTTTCCAGTTTCTTAATACGTGATTGAGCTTCTGACGACTTTGCAGCATTGTATCTGAATTTGTCGATGAAAGTCTGGAGATGTTGTCGCTGCACCATCTGGTTCTCGTACTCTCGCTTGGCAGTCTTCCGTCTCTCCTCCTTGGTCGCGTAGAAGGACTCGAAGTTGGCACCTTTGTAGTAATCCAGGCGTTCAGAGTGCTGATGAATGATATCTGTAGCGACCTCGTTAAGGAATGCTCTGTCGTGAGACACGACAAGAACAGTACTTGGATATCCTTGAAGATAGTTGGCCAGGAAGGTTATCGAAGGGACGTCCAACATGTTAGAAGGTTCGTCGAGAAGTAACAGATCAGGTTCGCAGAAGAGTGCTCTTGCAAGTGCTAAACGCATGCGCCAACCTCCAGAGAATGTCTTTGTGGCGAATTGTTGACGTTCGGGAGAGAAACCAAGACCTGCAAGAATGGATGCAGCACGAGACTCTGCTTTCTCTGATTCCATCTCCGCAAGTTTTGACTGGATGTCACCCAGAGTTTGATCGAGACCTTCTCGTTCTTTGTCAAGCTTCTCGGCATCGGTGGATGTATCGGCCATAGCTGACCGCGTCTTCTCAAGATCTGTGAGTTGTTGTGTGATTTTCTGTGTATGATAAGTGTCATTGAAAGTGAAGGCTATACGTTGTTACTTACCACTTGTTCTGCCAGCAGATGCTTCATCCACACATCAGCATCCAAGACAGCTTGTAATGCTGGAGTGTCATCGCCGGTAATCTAGAGCATATGTTAGCTGGCTTACATACACAATCGAGGGACATCTTGCCTCCTGCTCCACATGTAGAATAGAAATGTGCGTAGGAATAGCCAACTCTCTTCGAGCCAGTGCCCTAAGCAAAGTAGACTTTCCAATACCATTCTGACCAACCAAACCATATCTCCTACCATAAGCCAATGTCAAACTTGTATCTGACAAGATTCTCAAGCCACCAATTGACACATCAATGCCATCCAACTTGATATCCTTGCTCTTGGTAGCATTGCCAGTACCAAGCTGCAGCGGGTTGACAGCCATGAAGAATTCCTCGTACGACTGAGCATCATCTTGCTGATTGAGCAGACGTGAAGCCTCATATTCCACGGTCTTGAAAGTCTTCTTGTTCTGCTTCGCGGCAATTTTCCTTTCGGCTTTCTCGAGCTTCTTTCGATCGACCTTAGACTCGAGTTTTCTCGTGTTTGCAGACTCCAGATCAACACCACCCGTCGAAACACCTAAAGTCGATGACATGTTCCTCTGAGCACCAACTTGGAATGCTTGATCCAGTCTTCGTGCCGCGGAAGATGCTTGTTTTCGATTGAGATCTCCTGCGTTTGCTGCATTGTATGTTGCCACCCATTTTTCTACCAGCTTGCTGAGCTTGTCTACATTGTCTTGTGATGGATCTCCTGATGCAGAGACTAGGATCTCGGTGACTGAGACTGCAGCTTCTTCGAGAGGTGTTGGACCAGTGGCGTCCTCAGGTACATAGAGATCTGATGCATGCTTGAGGTAGCCAACTGAATATTCTGAGATGACAGGGTCGATGCCTGGTAGGAAGGATTTAATCTCAGTCTCCATGGCGCCAATATACTGCAATCTGGATAATAGGAAATTGAAGCAAAGTCGAAGCACGATGTTCAGTCTACGACATTTTCATATAATTCTTTGATATCTCGTGATTTTCGAGGTTGACAATGTCACATGATCGAAATCTGCTCTAGCGCCAAATGGCGGTCAAAGAAAGGACGAACCCACAACAATCTCCATCAACAAACAGGAGCGAACTTCTTGCAGCAACAACCACCACCTCTTCTTTGCTTCCTCCACTCCACAACTCCATACCACTTCACCACCTCTTCTAAAACTCATACACACACATCACCGTCATTATGCGCGAAATCGTAAGTCACCATCACTCATTGAGCATCATCCAAAAGCTATCACGACGCGACATTTTCTTTTGTTTGACCCCTGAACAAAATACCCCACCTCCGTTGACAGAAAGGAGCATTGAAGCTGACCACGAGTGTTTGTTATCTATAGGTTCACCTTCAAACCGGACAATGCGTAAGTAAAGATTCTTCTGCGAATGTTTGCTTGTGCTAATAATGGTGTAGGGTAACCAAATTGGTGCTGCCTTCTGGTGTGTTTACTTCTTCCCCGCGCCGCTGCCTACCACGAAAACGCGACCTTGATAACACGATGCTTACACCATATACAGGCAAAATATCTCTAGCGAGCACGGTCTTGATGGATCTGGAGTGTATGTATTATCATGAATCTATTATGGCATACTTGTCTGACTTGTATATAGCTACAACGGTACTTCCGACCTCCAGCTCGAGCGTATCAACGTCTACTTCAATGAGGTATATGGCACACACACACAATCTGGTGGCACTGCACATCTAATACATCATAGGCTTCCGGTAACAAGTATGTTCCACGTGCTGTCCTCGTCGATTTGGAGCCAGGTACCATGGATGCCGTCCGTGCTGGTCCATTCGGTCAACTCTTCCGTCCAGACAACTTCGTCTTCGGCCAATCTGGTGCTGGTAACAACTGGGCAAAGGGACATTACACTGAGGGTGCTGAGCTTGTCGACCAAGTTCTTGATGTCGTTCGTCGTGAGGCTGAAGGATGTGACTGCCTTCAAGGTTTCCAGATCACCCACTCCCTTGGTGGTGGAACCGGTGCTGGTATGGGTACACTTTTGATCTCCAAGATTCGCGAGGAGTTCCCAGATCGCATGATGGCCACATACTCTGTTGTTCCATCACCAAAGGTTTCCGATACCGTCGTCGAGCCATACAACGCCACCCTCTCTGTTCATCAGTTGGTCGAGAACTCTGATGAGACCTTCTGTATCGATAACGAGGCTCTCTACGACATCTGCATGAGAACTCTCAAGCTCTCCAACCCATCATACGGAGATCTCAACCACTTGGTCTCTGCCGTCATGTCTGGTGTCACCACTTGTCTTCGTTTCCCAGGTCAACTGAACTCTGATTTGAGAAAGTTGGCTGTCAACATGGTTCCTTTCCCACGTCTCCATTTCTTCATGGTCGGTTTCGCTCCTCTTACCGCTCGTGGATCCAACGCTTTCCGTGCTGTCACCGTTCCAGAGTTGACTCAGCAAATGTACGATCCAAAGAACATGATGGCTGCTTCTGACTTCAGAAATGGTCGTTACTTGACCTGCTCTGCCATTTTGTAAGTACACTCTCACATCTGTCATATGCCTCTGCTAACATATCGTAGCCGTGGTAGAGTCTCCATGAAGGAGGTCGAGGATCAAATGCGCAATGTCCAGAACAAGAACGCATCCTACTTCGTCGAGTGGATTCCAAACAACGTGCAGACCGCTCTCTGCTCCATTCCACCACGTGGTCTCAAGATGTCCTCTACCTTCATCGGTAACTCCACCTCCATTCAGGAGTTGTTCAAGCGTGTTGGTGACCAGTTCACTGCCATGTTCCGAAGAAAGGCTTTCTTGCATTGGTACACTGGTGAGGGTATGGACGAGATGGAGTTCACTGAGGCTGAGTCCAATATGAACGATTTGGTTTCTGAATACCAGCAATACCAGGATGCTTCCATCTCTGAGGGTGAGGAGGAGTATGAGGAGGAGGCACCATTGGAGCAGGAGGAATAGATGTGTGATATGCAGAACGGAAAGAGCACAATCTCATGTCGAAAATCTTGACGTGAGCATGATGTCTCAAGGGAAATGAGTTCGTTTCTTGCTTTTGTAGCGTTTGATAAATGATGGGGCGTCTAGTTTCTATACAGGAACGTACTTCAGGTACTAAAATATAAGATGTCAAGAGTTTACACAATTTCAACAGGCAAGATATATTGCGATGATGATCTCGCACATGTCTTACTCGTCACAGTCTTCTCCTCAGACTGGTAGGGGCTCCAGCGTGAGGCATTACACAATGATAACAACAAAGACGTTGGATGCTTGCAGATACTGACAAGTAGCATGAGTCAAAATACCCCAACCACACTCTGTACAAGATTCTGCTTCCAGGAATGACTTGAAAAAAGCTTTGATAGCTCTGCAGACCCAACACAGATTTTCACAGTGGTCCGTTCTCGGCCTCAGCGTCATTCAGGGTCTCGAGAGAGTCAAGAATGTTTTGTTTACTTTGCTTGTCTTCTCTATTGCTCTACCAAACATGGATATACCGCACGTTGTTTTGATGGAGATTATGGATACAATCTTGCCCACCAGATATATCAATTTAGATCTCAACAAAACCCATCACCGCTTGTTGCCCACTCACTTTACATCTCAAATGTGAATGTGCTGGCGTATGCAATGTTCCTCGCTACTGTACCTGATCCCTGCCGCCGATAAGGGGAACTGTGGAGAAAGAAATGTTGGTCTTGGCCAGGATATTTTTTGAATTTGTTTATCAAGACCATGCCCCTCCATGACTCTTCTTCCTTTCCCTTTCTTCCTGACAGCCCAATTGATCTTTACATTCTTCTCTGTAGCAATCGATCGACTTTGTCGCACGTTCAACACTTTACATTGAGTAAACAAGCAAGAAATAGCAGCAAATATGGCGAAAGAAAAGGTACATTCTTCTACTATACTATAGTCTTGGTCAAAGCGGTGAATGGTTGGGAAGGGAGTCATATCTTGCAATTGAAGCTGATCTGAGCTCGAATATAGGTCTGTCTTGCTTACTCTGGTGGCTTGGATACTAGTTGTATCTGTGAGTTCTTCTTTACGCTTATCAATCACTTTTCCTGGTGCTAATCGTCCTGTATAGTGTTGTGGTTGATCGAGAAGGTAAAGCATCACCTATGACTCCTCCCAACTCTGACCCCGACTTCGACAAAATCAGTACTGATACTATATAAAGGGATATGATGTCGTTTGCTTCATGGCTGATGTCGGACAAGAGGGTATGTGAGGTCAATTGAGCATGCAGATGTGGGAAAGTATGCTGACTTGGATACTGCAGAGGACTTCGAGGCAGCAAAGGCAAAGGCATTGAAGATTGGTGCTATCTCCTGCCATGTTGAGGATATCCGTCGCGAGTTCGTGGAAGAGCTTTGTTTCCCTGCCATCCAAGCGAATGCTATCTACGAGAATGTCTATCTTCTCGGTTCGTATAACCTCCCTGCTCTACCTCTCCATTCACTTCCTCCAAGACCACGACCACATCTCAGCTAACATCCTTTCTCCCAACAGGAACATCCCTCGCCCGCCCCGTCATCGCCCGCGCCCAGATCAAAGTCGCCCAAGCCACCGGCTGCGTCGCAGTCTCCCACGGCTGCACCGGCAAAGGCAACGACCAAGTCCGTTTCGAACTCGCATTCTACGCCCTCCAGCCCTCGATCCGCGTCATCGCCCCATGGCGACTCCCAGAATTCTACGAGCGCTTCGCAGGCCGCAACGATCTCCTCGACTATGCCGCGACCTCCAACGTCCCCGTCTCCAGCACAAAAGCCAAACCATGGTCTATGGACGAGAACCTTGCACACTGCTCCTATGAAGCTGGTATCCTCGAAGATCCAGATACCACCCCACCTGCAGACATGTGGAAGTTAACAGTTGATCCACTCACCGCCCCTAACGAACCAGAAGATTTCACCCTCGTCTTCGAGAAGGGATTACCTGTAAAACTCATCACCGCACAAAACAAAACCATCACAGACGCCGTCGATCTCTTCCTCGAATCCAACGCCATCGCGCGTCGTCACGGCGTAGGCAGAATCGATATCGTCGAGAACCGCTTCATCGGTCTCAAATCTCGCGGTTGCTACGAGACTCCCGGCCTCACCTGCCTACGCGCCGCACACATCGATCTCGAAGGTCTCGTTCTCGATCGCGAAGTCCGCGCTCTTCGTGATCAATTCGTCACGTTCAACTACGCTAAGATTCTCTACAATGGCCTCTACTTCTCGCCCGAGCGCGAATTCCTCGAATCCTCTATCGTCGCTTCGCAAAAGACAGTCAATGGAAGTGTGCGATGTCGAGTCTACAAGGGAGGATTCAGTGTCTTGGGACGATCAAGTGAGACGGAGAAGTTATATGATGCGTCTGAGAGCAGTATGGATGAGATTGGCGCTTTCAGTCCGGCTGATACAACGGGCTTTATTAGTGTGCAGGCTATTAGGATTAAGAAGTATGGTGAGGGGAAGTTGGCTGCTGGTGAGAAGTTTTAGATAGGTCTCCATCCTTCCGGCATTCGGGTCCTGCTAGTCTAGAGGGCTTGCGAGGTGAGAATGGGGAGCAAGAGGAAGAATTCTGTGTTTGTTTGCGAGTGAATGGGAGTTGAGAAGCGAAAAGAATATCAAGAACGAAGAAGGAGTATGGAAGACCAGGGAGAAGATGTGTGTAATAGACCTAGGCGGCGGCGCATTTGCTACAAAAATATAGAGATCAAAATTTCATCCATTTAAAAGACTTCTTGTCTATCTCGCCTTTTTTAGCAGCTTCCTCTAACATCGAACGGAGACTTTTTTTTGTAAATATGGATTCGATGATGCGCTTTCGAAAAGGGACGACTTGACATTACCCGAGACAGGGAGTTGTACGATGGGGATATGCTATGGTTTTTGAGTTTCCAGATTATCGTTAACTTGAGCATAGAATCAAGTCATGATAAGATATACAGGTGGAAGGGAGGTACATGGACAGATCCTGCAGGGTTGATGTGTGTTTTCATCGCTTATTCAGCTTTACATCAAGTGCTGCTCCTGCGTGTATTCTTCAGCGTCTGAAAGTCTGCCACCAGCCGCCTCAAGTACTTGTGTATATTATATCATCCAGACCATGCTAACAAATCAACAACGCCATACTCGATATCAATGCTGCTCCAAGGGTATCTACAGTCAACGCTTCTCACTCATAATCACATCAACATCACTCACTTCCTAAACATCATCCTTACCAGCTTGGATGACGAGCACACTTCCCCTAATACCATTAGAGATAACACTCTCAGCGACCGCACCAAGAGTCTTCTTCATATCATGGTTCGAGATCGCGATGCTAGCTTCTGTATCAGACAGAATAGCATGCTTTGCACGGCCGACAACCACCAAATCACCTGCGTTCCTTGGTGATTGACCGATCTCTTGACGTGCTGACTCAAGTGCATCTGGCAATGGAGATGTGGTAGCAACTTCTACAAAGACAACCCGACTCGTGAGATCTTCTGGCAATGAGTCGCGAAGTGTGTGGAGAAGTGTGGTATCAGCAGCTGTGGTATCATTTGGACTAATTGAGGAGTCTGATCCTGTGGCTTTGCTTACGTCGCGTGGAGCAGTGAAGTGTGTGATTGTGACTGTGATATTTGAGTTTTGTGCGAGTTGGAGGACAAAACGGAGTGCAACACGATCATCGTCTCCACCGAAGAATGGGAAGAAGATATGATGACTTCGATCTGCTACCGGTGCAATTGCTGGCTCTCGGTGGTGGCTTCGAAGACTGAGACCACTGATGGTTCTAGTCAAACCAGATCGTGGAGGAGCAACAGTGCCGCCAAATCCGCGATTGTAGAAAATCGCAGTATTGCAAGAAGCTGTTTCGAAAGTGCCACGAACGAATGCGTCCTGTAGGCCGGCAGAGTAAGTGTCAGCAGGTGTGTCCAAGTTCGACTTTGAACTGTACTGTGTCCATGGGATTAGGATAAGGTCGGAGTTGTGGTCTGATGCCTGACTGGTGAGTGTTTCTGAGTATGTACTTTGTGGAACGACAGAAACACTTCCGGAAACTGCAACATTGTTGAGCTGTGCAAAAGTGCGGAAAGCGTTGACGACAGGGTCATTGTGCGAGAAATCGTCGATCTCGGAACTTTGCATAACAGAAGAAGTTCTCTCGGAGAGTTCGATCATTCTCAAACCATGCACCTCCAGAGGACGTTTTGCTGGTGTGGCAGGGTCGCTCTCTTCTGCCACCGGCTCGAGTGGCTCCCGTGACTTATGAGTCTTGACGTTGAGTGTGTTACGATCACCTCCAAGAAGTGAAATGAATGTAAACAAACTTGGCAAGCTGTCCAAACGAAGGTTGACGAGCAATCGTCGTACTTGCGTGCTCTTGATCTTCTCAATATCCGAACCATGTGAGCTTTCTGGTCGAAGTGGGTTTCCGTCCCAATCAATCTCGCCTCGCTTCCATGCTTCAAGTTTCTTCTGATATGCCGGTGGGTATAGGAACGATACAAGAGGTGTTGTGGCGAACGTGGTAACAAGAGCCATGACAACGAAGATTGTGAACGTTCTGCGCGACAAGATTCTAGCTTGTAGACCAATGTTCTGTGCAGTTTAGTAGACGTCCGTGTTGCGATACGATTGAGAAATCACATACCAAGACAATCAATTCGACAAGTCCTTTGCAGCTCATCAGACATCCGATCGTGAAACTTTCTCTCCACACAAGCTTGTTCGCTCGTGCAGCAAGTGTTCCTCCGATGATCTTGCCTGCGAACGCTACGGCGCACACTGCTATAACATATGCCCAAGTTTTCCCGTCGTTAAGCAAGCCAATATCTGTGTTGAGTCCCGAGAGTGCAAAGTAGAGTGGCAAGAAGAGTACGGTGACGATATCTTCAATCTTCTCTGTCAATTTGATAGAGAATCCTCCATCGTGGGGACAGATGAGGCCAATAACGAAAGCTATCGAAAGTCAGTTCTGCGTACAATTTCGCACTGATCTTCAGAATATTACCTCCAAAGATTGCATGAATACCGATAATAGCAGTAAACCATGAAGAAGCCAAGACGAGAAGAAGCGTCAAAGTCACCATCCCTTGCGAAGGGCCATTCTTCAAAGCTCCTTGTCGTCTCAGAACCCACACGAAAGCTGGTCGAATAACGTAGCATAGTAGCAGAATATAGCCAACCGAAACCAGCAAGACGTATAATGCTGTGAGTCCCGAGTTGTTGTTGACGAGGGCAACGCAAAGAGCGAGGAGTATCCAGCCTACTACATCGTTGCCAACACCTGCAGCGAGCACAGTAACACCAACATCACTGCCGAGCAGCTTCAATTCTGTCAAGATACGGCAGAGGACAGGGAATGCGGTGATCTGGGTATGTCAGCAAGTTCTATCCGAGCAGACTTTTGCACATACCGAAAGTGCAGTACCAATAAAGAGCAAGTACACCCCAAAATTAAGCTCTACCACATTATCATCATTCCTAAACTCATGGTACAATCCATATGACAAAGCTCCACCGAGGCCAAATGGCAATATCATGCCAGCAAGTCCAACACTCAAGGCGACCTTCCAATTCTTTGTAAACACCTTCATATTGACTTCCAGACCAACCAAGAATAAGAACAGAAGCAGTCCCAGATTGGCAACGAGATTGAGGTTCGGTAATGAGGCATTTGGGAAGATGGTATCCTTGAAATGTGGTATCCGCGACATGACTGAAGGACCAAGTACTATTCCACCAATGACTTCTGCTATGACTCGAGGTTGGCGGATTTTGGAAAGAGGATAATGGAGGAGACGGCAGAAAACGATGATGATAGTTGCCTTGTGAACATGTTAGCTAGAAGATCTTTGCATTGACAGCTCGATGAGTGAAGCTTTCTCGGTATGTATCGTCGGATCATGGCAAAAGGTACATGTACATACTTGGATGATGAATAGTACCACCGGCTGCTTAGGGTCATACTGAGCAGGATTGATGCCCTCGAGGACACCACCTTGCGGAGGAGCACTCGCCACAGCTGCTGGTGCCGCCGTACTGGATGCAACGGTCGCCATCACGATGTTGTGACTCTAGACAGAGGTCGTGGAGGAGGGATTCGAGGTACAAAGGAGAGGTTCGAAGCGGGATTTGCCCGACTGATGCAATAGTAGACACAATCGACAATAAGGAGATTTCTAGGGGTCGCAAGAGGTAGGTGATAATATCAATATGAAGTTAAAGATAGATGAGGAGATGTGAAGATGGAGAAGAGAAAGTCAAGCATGATATGAAGCTCGTAACAAACATGGGAAGTCACAATCGTCGTCTCCAAAACCCACCTCCATGCCTTCCATGCCCAAGAGACTAGATGCAGCCAAGCCCTGACGCCCTCACTCAAAGAGACCCTTCAGTCTCTATCGGCTGTGGCGGGGTACAAAGAGATCCTCACTTCAGCGTCCATTAAGCCCTATAATTGGCTCATCTTTCAGCACAAACCACACTGAAAGCATGGTCCCCATGTCAAGACACGCTGACACTGGCGGTCAAGCACCTGCCATCCTCGAGAAACTCGCGCATGTGGCGACGACAACAATCTCATGGACTACAGATCATGTGCGAGATGTGGACAGGTGCATGATTTTGGCATATGCATCTTTCGCTTATGGTGTGCGAGGTGCATTATTAGAGGGGAATGTAGACACATATTTCGATATCAGAAGACCCCTCCATCAAGACGACTAGATGTTGGGTTGGAAGACTGGGCGTTAGAGGTGTGGCAACTTATGCTGGAATTGGATGTTGTCAATACGATACAGCTGATCATGAGGCTCTTGCTTGTATCGTCGAGGTATGTGGATGGGATCTATCACGATGGGCTAGATCAGTCGGTGTCGTACTTGGGCACTCATGCGGTTTGTCTTCTTGTTGAAAGTATACACCACGTCTCCCATCCTTGAAGATGGAAATCGATGTATGGACAACTCTCCCGATTGACATATGCATCTGCATGAGCTATGGACCCTGCATAATACTTTGGTACAAAGTTGTTCAAGTAGGAGCTTTCCTCCGCAGTCCTTCAGAACGAATGTGAGCTGGCTTCATTATAACAAAGATACTCCTCACATTACCCGCAAACAAGCTGTAAGAACATTTGTCTTTACACAATTCGCACTCTCTCATTGCGTTCTACCTGACATCTTTTTATTCTACACCAACACGTTCTGTGCGAGGTCACACTTACCAAATACTCCGTGCTGTCTGTGAAACCCGGATGCTTGGTTCGTTGTCGTGGTACCATGTGACAAAGTGGTTGCATCTTCACATGCTGTTCCCAATGGCAGGCTGTGCAACATCAAGTTTCCGATTTTGACTCAGAAACTCTGTACCATTCGTTGTGTCTACTTTACGATATTTCTCGCTGTCATTTACAGGATCCCTAGCATAAGGTTCTTGCCCAGGGAGAGTTTCCACGAAGACGATTATCGAGCCAAAACACCGTTAGACACTATTTTAGAGAACACCCTTCTCACACATACTCAGTAATGTCTGAACAGCTCATACATTCTCCTTGAAACGACTCTCTTCTTGAATCGAGGGCACAAGCTGAATTCAGTACCTTGCTGTGTTTGGTTAGTGGAGCAAGTATACCACAACGCCTGAAGGTGCACGCTTCCCTGGTGAAAATACATGAAGCTGAAGCAAATACCGCCAACCGTCGCGAATATCGACTCTGGCGATCGTCATACTTGCTCAAGCTGTTGGACGAACTGCTTTGGATGTGTCTAGTTGTGTGTATCCAAAGCTTCAAAGTTACAGGTGTCGTGTGTGCTTATGAAGAGTATCTCATTTGATGATCAGCACGTCTAAGGTTAGATATGTTTGATGCCAGTAGCAATAGAAGAGAAGGAAACCTATACTCCAGTGGCATAGGCTTCATGCGTCTCTTCTAGAGAAGCACGCGAGCTTTGGCAAACTTTTTTTAGGCAAGTGTGCTTAGGCATCCTCACCATCGTCGCCAACACCGACTACCTATAAGCACGAACAGGTACGAAGTTTTTGGTAAGACTAATCGATTGTCCGTAATGCAATTAGAATATATATACGGGAAACTAGCTGCTTTCTCGCAGCTTGCTGAAAGACGCTTAATCCTTTGAGCATTTGATATCTGCTCAAGATACTCAACAATGTGCAAATCTGCTGCAACGCTGTCAAGTTACTACTCTACTTCATTGATTCCTCCGCGCGCTACTCCAGTGCTGCGCTGCTGTGTAGTTCACACTTTCCACAATTTGAAGTTCTATCAGGTCGGCGCCTGTGCCGAGTCACCTTCAACAATGAAGAGGAAGTCTATGCTCCGATAGATCATAGCGTCATCTCGCCAGTCGTCTATCAAGACTTTTGGTCAGTGAAAGAGACAATGCTTCGGTTTTCTTCTGTGTCCCGGACGTGTGTGCTTGACTATGCATGTGAACGACAGCATGTACCGAATACTTTGAACGGGATTTCGCTGTAGGCTTGTTGGCTGCAGGGACGTATTTAAGCCACGGTGATCGTAATGCTGTTTGCAGATTCGAACAGTAAGGCAGGTCAGGTATGAGAAGCAAGATTGGGCAGTTGTTGTTATAGCTGACTTCACCAAGATCAACAGAGCTGTCTATAATGGCTAGTCGATTAGTATGACTTCTGTGTGAGGTTATTTTCCTGATCTATTTCCGAGGAGAACGATAATCATGTTCAGGCATGTAATGCCTGACCATCTCTCTCACATGGTATACTGTGTGCATTACCGTAAACCCTCCTCCGCTTCTCAAGCTGCGCCACACCGTAGGTCTCAATCTCCTTCTGCTACCCCGTTATCCTACTCAACCATCAGGTTAATAGCAGGTATTTAGATAATTCGTCAGGAACGTTGGTAAATGTTACGATGCCAAAACACGCAGCAGACCGGCAGTATAGCTGGCTGGCATTGATAGATGCATCACCAACAAGACTCGGCTGGCACATCGGACACGCTGAGCACATACAGTCTTCAGAGGAGATGGTGATGAAACATCTTGACACACAGATTTGGATATGGACATTAGAGTCCTGGTTGAAACCTATCGTACGACTGCTGAAACTTCGGACGGACTCACTGGTTGGAGACATGCACACTCTATTGTGTGAAGAGTCAGCGCTGGCATGGAGGTAGAGGAGCTGGATTTGACACAGCAGAGCCCAATTAATCAGTAGAACATTGAGCAGGAACTGTGTCTCGCTACTCGAACTTGCGATAGGCATGAGAGTTTGTGCGAGAAAACATGCGACGGTATGAGGAGGATGCACGATACTACCGTGAAAGAAGGAGAAGAGTTCGGAAGAGCCACAGTGAGTACTTCTTACAGACAACATCCATAACTAGAAACCACAGGTTAGTGGTGTCTGTGCTCGCAGGTCACTTCGTCACGTATAAGACATATTTATATACGTCAACAAAGCATGACAAATATGCAGCCAGAAAAGTTGGCCAATATGGAGATATTGCCGTGTATTGCTCTTTGTCTTACTTCAAACGCACGAGACCAATGATCAAGTGCTGCTGAGTATGTGTGTTCCGCTCATGCATACTCATAGACAGTGCCAATATATGGGTTGCAGCAATCTCACAATATACGATGTAGCAGAAGTTTGGTAACCACAATATAGAGAGTAGCATGCTTCTAGAGGAGCAAGACCTGTCGTGGCACGGTGGTCACGTTCTTAGAACCATCTGCGGATGCTTCGGAGAAAACAGTACAGAACTTTTGAAGTCAAGAAGTCTCGTTTACTATTTGGTATGTACATCAACATGTAATGATATACGTGTTCCAGTGGCAGTGCAATATGGCATGTTCGGAACAATCCCTTCGAGCGGTCACAGGACTACTGAGGGTTGATAGCCTTATGCTATGCTATGCCCGCTTTCGGTTTCGGTGGTGTTCGAATAGATACTACAAGAAATCTTCGAACATGGAAAGTGTCGTGTCCTTCTTCTTACAAGCGTCGATCACAAACATCCCAGATTACCGCGCCGCTGCGCTACGATACAATCTCTTAGATACCGTGGCCACAAATCCGTTAACGTAGTAATTTAGGCAACACTTGTACTCCCCAAGCTCTAGGCTCGCAAATCCGAGTATCTACGGCCGAGAAGTGCAAGACGTTAAGGATGACCCCTTCCCAACACAAATAATCAAATCAACATGAGAAAACTGCCGGTTGATCATACATCGGCACTCAGGGGCTACGCCTTACGCTACGGCTCCCACATCCAACGCCATCACAAAGAACACAGTGCTGTGCCCCTCGGACATTCAAAACAAGCGCCAAAATAATAGATTGACACAAAAATGCCTGGTCCAGGATATCGAAACATAAAGAAAGACGGCACGAGAAAATGCTGGCTAAATGCTTCAAAACTCACTAAACATGCATGTAACATAACTTCGTAAAAGTCAAATCGCATCCTGGCTGTAGGCAAGGACATTCGCAAAACACGAATGAAACGACATGAATTGATTTGAGATATGCGAAAAGAACGCCATGCATAGATGTGCAGCAGATACAATTGATCTGGCGGCCTGTAAAACAGCGCAAATCATGCAGAAACTGGTAATTCCAATAGCCGATCAATATGCATTGTTGTCGCAGTTTACGCGTAAGGCGCGGCCTGCGAGAGGGATGAACGAACTTGCCAATGAGATACCGATTAGGTCATGTAGGCTGTGTGCGAGATGATGGAATCGGATGTGCTGGAGAACTTGCTCTTGCAACGTCAAGCCATGAATGGGAGGATTCGAGGTGCGTTCCTTGGATGTTTCAAAACGTGAAATCCTGCGAGGGGATGGTGGTGAAAGCAGCGATGAATTCTTGTGTGGGAAACTCGTACTTCGAGTTCTCCAATGATATTTTGCCCAACGATACGAAATGTCCGGGTTTGAGATTGCCTTGATAACTCGATTGAACGTAAACGTTAAGATGGAAAGCAGAATAAGTTAGAGGAAGAAGGTACTGTTACCAGTCACTGTCAAATTCTGACTGTGATGAGTGTCAGAATGTAGTCTTCCAGCCATCTGGGTCGATTTCTGGGGAGGGCTTACAGTGTCAGATCTCTATTTCCACGTTCTTGACAGAACACGCACACCACACAATCACAAACACCACCTTTCTGGCTAGCTAAGCTAACAGGTTCAAAAGCGTGAAGGTGCTGGCGTGGCATATCGGCTCATCACGATCTCGTTCGTGAAAGCAGAAGGATCTCCTCTCAACAATCTCAGCGACGGCATGATTTACTCACCGACTACAGTAGCAGCTCGGACACATTTCCAGAGATGCCTCCTCCAGTTGGCCCGCTCGCAATTGAACATCGATTTGTGGGACCAATGTGGACAATCGTACGTGCCCCTCGCTGCTTGATCAAAGAACAACTTCTTCTCGAATGCACTCATTGTGGAAGCGATGCATAACGTTTGTTATAATTTCTGAGATGTGAAGACTCCGAGAACCCATGAACGTTGAGTTCGACAACATACCCATGATCTCTAGGTTCTGGAAATCATGCGAAACCGTTCTTCTCTTACTGTTGAAAAGCCGAGATGCAGATCAGAAATAACGTGCTGACTTCAGAATTACCGCAAGTGGCAGTCGAAGAAACGTGGAGATGAGCCGGTGGTACATCCCTGACTGTTCGTGTCTGGGAATTCTGTCCGATATGTTGGCTTGTTTGATATGATTTTTGAAGAGATTTACATATGAACTCGTGATTACTTGTATCACTCGAGACAATGCGTACAAGTAGAAGTCATTGGTACCAAGTGGACAGAAAAGCTCCTATCACACCACTGACGATTTGACACTCTCAGCTCGGAATAGCACTAGTCCGAAAGAGGACTGCTATACGTTGATCTGGACCCTCGTGGAGGCGATCTCGTTCAACATGGAGATGGGACAGAGGATACATTCAACATGCAACGTGCGGTGAATGCTCATGAACGAGACACGGACTTCCATGCATCGTTATCGATTTTGAGAAAATGGTTCGGGGGAATAACGGCACGAAAATGTGTACTATGATACTGCTTCCTGAGTCCTGACTGGGATCTTATGTTAGTCAGAGCTGTGCATGAAATTTTGGGGCCCGGCTTTCAATGCCGTTTCTTTGCAAGGCTGAAGTTGAGAAAGAGACAGGACGATTGGACTAGGAATCCGAAGTGCACAGCAATCTGAAAGCTTGGGTATTCTGAGACGAGCCTTCTCCTCTACGAAACTCGAACGCCAACGGCGTAGCTGATCCACCGCTGGTATCATGCAACTAGACCTATCTCGTTCAAATTCGCCAATCACGAATCTGCGAAGGGACTCGGATTCGCGATGACCTTTGCCGCGCCGCAGCAACCGCAGAACAAGCGCATTTAGCACCACTTCTGGGAAACTCCACCGATATACGACTGAAAACTTCAGGTGCCAGCTCTCTCGACGTATGGGATCCCCAACCAGAAATTCTGAATTTCCCTTCAAGGAAGGTATGTCCTTTCTCCAGTCATCGTGCATGATACGCGTACCGAGAAGCAGAAAACACTCACCGCAAGAGTAGAAATAGTGGGTTCCGAGTCTCCTCCCAGGAATGCGATTTAGCTATACGCTGTCTGGTTTCTCATTGGGCAATGATACGAAAGTAGAGTTTCCAGATCCAAGCTTTCTTCCTCTTTCATGCTAAACTTGCGCCCTGCGACATGTGGATCCAATTAGTCGGCCGACCATTGAGCTTGGGAGCGAGATGACAAGGGGGAGGTCCTAGCTTCTTAGTGGAATGCGTGTTGATGGCGCCAGAATTGCCAAATCCAGAGTAGCAGACTGTTGTCCCGAATAGGAAATTCTCAAAATGTGCTTGGACTGCCCACTGCTCGCTCTGCGGAAACCAACGACAACCACCACAAACGTCATGTTACAGCTTCAAGAAGCAATAACGAGCATGACTGATCTCGCGTCTGTTGCATAGCCGCGATAACGCTGAAATTTGTCACGCTTCTAATATTATGCTTCGTTTTTGAGTCCAATCGAGGACTTTTGTGAAGCGAAGCCGTTTCATGATGCAGCCCTAACAAGTGCAGCAGCGCCGCGTATCAGTGAACCCAGCCTATTGACCATCATCCACGTATACGACAGGCTCACTATGATCAGTGATTGGTAACAGACTACGGCGACATGTTCAGAATATCAGATTTTCTCCTTTAGGAGAAAGTGGAAATTGAGATAGGGTGTGGACGGATTTCCGGAAACATACTTCATGTCTGGTAGCCTTCAGATTTCCCATGAAAGGTACGCAGCTACAACGATCGCAAGCCAGACTTGACATATATGTAGGAAGATCTGCACATGCGTCGTCGTGTCTTATCGATTGGCACTCGCTCTTGCTGCAGTCACGAATGCACTATGGTGGTTGAAGTTTGTACCCAGTTTGCGGAAGTAACGTGTCAAAGGTCTAGCGGCATTTCTATGAAGATCGTACCCACAAAAATGGCAGTTGAATCTTGCTCATAGCGACAGTCATGTTGGATCGGCGGCTAGATAGTGATAGGCAAGTGTCTTAGGCTTGGTCACAGTGATGTGGCAGCAAGTGAATTTGACTTTCACGGCTGAGGCTTGTTGACGTTAGCTTATTCCTCCCACTCTCTTGCTGTCCTCTGCCTATCATCGCTATGGACTTTCCTCATTGTTTCCCGTGGTCGTATTGCTCGACTTAACCGTTTCTCGGGGTGTTTATCATAAACTTTAGTGTCCTAGAGAATTGCGTATAACCAGGATATGGGCAACTAGAAACTTTGCTCGTCAAGCATCACGAAACTTCGAGACTGCTAATCTCGGGTCAATTTGCGCCAGCATGTATAATACATTCTGAGTAGACCTACTGCACGGTGCGAAACAGCGCATTGGCTTTCCCGAATATCCAATGTGTGTGTGGGTACGCTCAGGAGAAGGAGTGACGAGAATTCGAGAATCACACTCTGGTCAACACGTTCGACGGAGAAAGACCATTCAACGCTCCTACGTGGCACATACTGTCTGGTTTCTCCACAAACCTCTTCCCAGCAGATTTGTGTTATCATTCTGGGAATGAGAAGTGACCGGGATAGCGAGAATTGCGACGTCAATTGTGTGCGTCTACTGGTCAGGCGTTTATCTCGTGCTGCGCGAATTTCACGTCAAACCATCACTTCTGACGTCGCACTGCCTCCTTTAAGCGCACTGCATCTGCACAATGTCCTCAGCCTTGTCGGACATGTATTCCAAAACCGGTGGCAGCGCCTGTAATGCGTGATGGAAGTCTTGGGTGTGCTGACAGTGAGAACCTTAATGCTCTCACTGGGAGATCCCCTTTCAACATCTCGTAAGATGTGAGCCGGCACTGCAAAGATTAGACGAGTGCCGGTGCTTGGAAGCATGGAAACGGAACAAACACGACCGTGGAAAGGGGTTGGATTGGTAGGGACGTGGATGAATCTGCCTGTGGAGTTGTTATCTTTGGTAGCGACAATGTTTGATGCTGTTACGGGAAAGTCATTTAGCCATGTGTATCAGATCGTTGAGTTGGTGCGTCTTTGTGGCCTGTTAATAGGTCGAGGAGACCGAGAAAGGCATGTTTGTGTACAGAGTATGCCCCTGAACGATTGATGCGTGGCAGACATGTATACAGATCGAAATTTGTGAGTAGATGTGATCTTTCGACAGAGAACATGGATCTGCCTTCTGAAGCAGAATCTTCCGAATTATCGCTGCCTAAAGAATGTGGAAATGAGGTATGCGTTGTTGTGGGAAAAGTATGGACGAACTCTGGTGAGGTTGTATGTTAAGAATAGTGCATTGAAAGATGTTGATATTTGTAAATGCTCACAAAGCACCCAACTGTCGTGTCTTTCCAAAACCAGACAGCTGCGATGACATTCTCTGTTACACAAATCTCGTGTCTCACAGATGACAGTCATGGAAGCATAGATTCTTCTTGGAAGGGCAAAAGCAAGGCGATCGAGGATGTCGCATAGATGAAAAAGGTCTAGCATAGCGGGTAGGGCTGAGTTCCATATGTCCAGTATGTATCGAATCTGCTTGAATTGCTATTCGTCGAGAACGCGAAAACAATCGGTCCGTTGTATAGCCTGCAAGTTCGCTCCAGGAGATATTCATCCAAGCAAATTACCACAAACACACAATGTAGAGTTCACCGTCGTCGCAATCATCTCCGACTCCACCAATGCACGATCCATGCTTCATGATTGGGGCAGACTTGCATAACTGGGGTTTTGCAGATCCCCTGCACTCGAAATTGACGGTGTGAGCGGTGATTCGGCAAACTGTGGTTGCATAGGAAGAGTGTCGCGTTCCTCAGCGAATCGTTGTTGTGCCTGTTACCCCTGGGCATCTTGGTCATGATGGGCGCAAAAATAGAGATATGACAAAGCACGTGCATTAACCCGTCAATTTGTTTCCGTGTGGAAGACTTGCTCAGAAACGTGTCCGACAACCACCAACTCGTTCCCAATTGCAGGAAGTGATCTGTTGTGTAACTGGCGTTGGGTTTGTGTGTCTCAACGTGGCAGTCAGTACGCAAGAAGTGATTGAGGCTCGTGATCAATCTTCTGAGACAAGTGTTCGCCGCACGTTGAATATACTGTACGTGCATTTCAAAGCATCTATCCAGATCGGCAAGCAATCACACTCGTACGTATATGCAAGTCAAGTTACAGTATATCAGTTTCCGAAACAGGACGTTGTAAATCCGAAAGCAGTAATTTTCACAGAGGTGTTTGAATTTAGTTCCCGACTGGGATGATCGTTGTTAAGCATAGGGAAGCTTAGAGTCAAATCTCGAGTACTGATTAAGCAAATGAGCTACCCACGTATAGCCTTCCGGTAGAGAGCCTGTGACGATGGTGATCCAAGTGCCAGAGTTCTGAAGTTCTGATTGCACAGGAGAGCGAACGAGCTTGTTCCACAAAACGTCAAGGGATAGGCAGCAAGATCTGTACCACTTGGCAGATTTTCGGTGATGTTGTCTATCGTTCCAAATACTGCAACCAATATTCCTGAAAGAGGACAATGTTCAAGCGGTACGTCAACAGTTTCCTCCAACTCTGAGTAAAGTGCAATACTGTCATAATACGCAGTATGCTGTACACAAATACACGTAAAAGCCCAGCAGTGCCATTCCTGATGACAACACAAGTGGGAGGATGAAGTTCCGAACGTGCCAGCCACAAACCCATAAGGCTGCCCTTCTATTCCTGTAGGACTGCGGCCGCTTCTATTGATTGGTGATAATTCCCCGAAAACCACTCATTCGAAAGTGCTCATGCTGCTTTACAAGGCAAAAGCCGCAAATTATGCTGCAGTCCTCGCCGGGTTTAGTGTCGAACCCGGTGGATACGCTTTGCACTAAGAGCTTTACGAGGGAACCACGTTGACCGACTAGGACTTTACGGGCATGTTTCTGATGCTCGCAGGGTCGTTGCACTTCCCATCAAGGGTGGATGGCAAGGTATGTTCTGCAAGCCCACAACGGTCGAAGAGCGGCCGGTGGTGGTATTGCAGGGTTGAGCTCTCAGGGGGAGCAGCCCTAGCAATGACACTGGATGGCAGGGTTAGCTGTTATGGAGCTGATAGTAGTGCAGGGTGGAGGAGGGAGGGACATTATAAACTCCGTGCAGCTACGGACTTTGATCTGCTCTCTCGAGAACATATATACTTCACCCGCATCCCACATCCAACATTCCAGACGCCTCATATCTTGGTACAAACAAGTCTATCTCGAGTCCAGCCTTTCACAATAGTCCAAAATCTCGAAGACTTCTATGAACATACACATTCAATCGTCTCAGCCTTATCACAATGTCAAGACAAAGTTCCTCATATTCGACTGCCACGTCAAGGCATGTCTCAGCACACAGTACCAGCAGCGCCTTCAGTAGTTCAGCCAACCCAGATGAGGATTGGACAAAGATCTCAGATCTTGCCGAGCGAAGAAGGATACAAAACAGAATCGCTCAAAGAAATTATCGTGAGTACTCCTGGTGTAGTGTCTGGTAACTTCGTGCCTAATACATTCTCTAGGCAAGAAGCTCAAGAGACGTCTCGAAGACCTTGAACGACGAGCCGGATCATCCTCAGCTTCCCCACCATCATCACATGCCGAGTTACAGAATGGTCGCACAGAGAGCCAGCAGTTCAAGAGATCTTCAAATCAACAAAGACAGTCGAGTCCGCGTGTACTACCTAGCCAGCAATACACACCACCAATGGAGGATAATGAGTTGATCTTTGCACAAAACTTCAACAGAGATGGATCAAGAACGCCTCCACTGTTTGCATACTCTGCATACCCAGCTCCAGAAGACATTGTGTACCCAGCATTCTCGCAACAGCCATACCAGCCGTTAGTGACGACAAGCGAATACACCGATTTCTTGCAGCCAGTCCCAGTTACACTTCCTTCGATGATGCACTTTCACGAAGCCATCAAGCGAGAAGATGAGAACACACTGAGTCCATACAACATCTACAGTCAAGGGGCACTGCCTTCCATCGACTTTATCAATCAGCGTCCTTATGAGGACGTTTCCCACCCTCATGTGAGTCGCACCCACCAGTCCGCAAGCACAGTCCGAACGATACCTAATGTCTATATGTAGACTCCACCTCTCATCCACTCATACGATCAATCCGTATGCTCTTCAGACTCGGGATTCCAATATCCATCAACACCACTATCATTCCCACCATCTCCTCCCCACATGTTGTAAAGCATGTGCGGTAGATGACTTCTACTCTACTCATTTCTTTAAACTACTCACGATGGAATATACTGGGAAAAGAGTTCGAAGTGCTCGACACTCATTGTTAGACATGAAAGAAATACCAATTTACGAAGATTGGCTGGAATAATCCTCTTTGGGTCACACCATGGGAATGTGGATCATTAGCATGGAAGTTTTGGAGTTTTTTGTTTACTTTTGTAGCATCATGTATCATGATGTATCTGGCAAGTTTTGTATATACCCAGATCGAGCTGTCAACAATTTTGTTGACCATGAATATAACGCTTTGAAAGTCATTTTGTCCCAAACTTGCTTGCAAGGACTTCCCATCTTGCATGCTTTCCATATGCAGAAGTGAGTGCGAGTACAAGCTATGTGTTTCCCGCAAAGGAGTCACCATAACGTAGCGTTGCAGCCAAACATGCAAGAACACGGATCCTCCTAAGGCAATTCGACCGCCGAATTGCCCAACGAGCCAGGGTTCTCGTAAGGAAGGATCAGCCATCACGCGTAAGTGACGTATGGAGTGCATCGGCCCCCAATTTCACGTCAAAACATGTTGTCTCCTCCCGCATCTTTACAAGCCCTGGAAACTTACATCTCGCGGAAAGACGGAGTTCAACTAACGTCCGTAACTAAACACGCCAATAGCCGATAGTACACACACGTTTCTCTCCTCACCAGCACACTGTGGATTGCGTGGTTTCGTTCTCTCGTACGGCGTACAATCTACCTTTCTGCACACCGTACTTGCTGTATCCACTCGTGACTGGTCATGAGCTTCTCACTTTTCCCAGCAGGACCACTCCATGCTTAAAGTTAAGATAGGGCTAGATGCGCAATGTGGATTTCGCACATTTCGCTTTCGCTCTTTTGACCTCTCATATCACAGCACACGTATTCCCTGCGAACCCGAGTGTAGTGTGCCCCATTGTGCCTCCTCCTTTCTGTTCATCTGGCAGTTTTCAGGCTGTTCAAACGCTAAATCCGCAGCACGGTCAACCCCTAAATCCTCGTTCCCTTCTGTCTTTTAGCGCGATCGTCTCGTCTTGATCAACAAGGAAAACGCCTGTTAAGGATATTTTGGCGCAGACTGTCGCAGATCCTTGTCGCAGTGCTACGAAGGTGATGATGATTCGCTAGCTGAACGAACGGAGTTAACGGTGGGATTTGTCGTGTTTGATAATCAGTTTGCGAAAGTGCGTACTGTAGTTGTATCACGACAAGATGGTGTTTGTGATGTTTGATACTATACGGTTCAAGACGCAGGAGTTCCTTATCATCGTTTGAACACAATCTCGCCCACAAAGTTACCTCAATTTCTGTTGTGTGCGGAGATGTTATGCTCTTGTCTCTTCTGACAGGACTTGGCCTTTAAGCGCACATAGACGCGATGGCTTTCTTACTGCTTATTTAGGGCTGAGATGGATGTTGGACTGATGAAGTCATCGTTCGAAGTATCAATTGAAATGATCTAGATGTTCAAGATGAATGTGTCTGTGATATCAACTGTCACTTCCAAAAACAAAGTGGTAGGTTAGTCGTGGGTACGGGTTGTCGCTGCTTGAAATTCTTGCACCACCGAGCATTCCTCAATTCTTTCTTTCATCCTTTACGTACACACGCTTTATTCTCCTACAGCAGCGAAATGACGTCCGCGGCAGCATCAATTGACTTGTTTGGGGGAAGCAGGTCCGCAGTTTTGTTCGTGAACTAGCAGCTTATGCTAATGCTCAGGCAGTCCATGGTGCTCGGGAGACTGGACATCCTCAGACGACCGTGTTCGTGGAGGTTCCTCGCAATCCTACCTGTCCTGCACCTCTGATAAAGCTCGTTTCCATGGAATGTTGGACACTCAGACACTTGGTGGTGCGGGTTTCGCGTCTCAGCGAACCGTGGGAGAAGACACAACGTGGGATCTCGCTGCATATGATGGAATCGAACTGGATATCGTACATGCGGACGAGAAGAAGTACACTTTCTTGGTAAAGGATGAGCTGTTACCCAAGAGTCCGAATGGCAGAGAACAAAGCACGATTAGCTGGGAATATGATTTCACGGCGAACAAGGACGGGGAGAAGTTGTTTGTTAGGTGGGAGGATTTGAAACCAACATATCGTGGGAAGGAGAAGAAGGATGCTGAGCCCCTGAAGGTGGATAGTATTAAGCGCATCAGTATCATGAACAGAAGGTACGTCCACCTGTCGAATACTGTTCCAACATGGCGGACGCGTGCTGATCTTGTGCCAGCTTCTTCGCTACACAGGAAGGGCCATTCTCGATCACGATTCGTTCTATAGCCGCAACGACGGCACCAGCTTCGCATAAATCCGACAGCGAGACCTCAAGCATACGCAAGCCGAAAGAGCCTGGAACTATGTCAAGATCTATTAACGCACAAAGTGGATGGCTGGCTAGGTTGTTCGGATCCTGCTGTGTCTCGTAAAGCCTTGTGAGGTATATGGAATGCATGTCCTTCTCCACACTCAGAACAGCGTCCATCACCCTCAATTCAAGAATGGCAAGAATGTATTTCGAGTTCCAGCAATGATCGGCCTTGCCGATGGCGACGATGCCGTAGGTCTTCCAGTTCCCGATATCTACTCGGCTGAGAACTCCATATTTGTCATCATTCTCAGACCACTATTGAATGCGATGTTTCCGAACATGTGTTGATCTGTTCCGAGGAGAACAGCTGAGTCGAGTGAAGCTCGTACGTGCTTCTAATCGACTGTTCTCCTACTTGGGAAATGTTACATCGTCCTCGGTTGCGGCTGAAGGTGCATGGGCGTATATGCATTGCTTACTCACAAACCGTGGACCTGGAGCGATGGCGAGATTGTCCCTGAAGGGTCTCCATGGATGATCTGCTGACTGTATACCTATACGTAACGCTTCTACATATTGAGCTCGTACCGTAGTTGCCGTTTGTCGATACCGAGTTGTGGTGCTAAGCAGTCATCAGAGGCAAGCATCTTCGGGACAAGACTGTCATTCGTAGACAAGCCTTCAATCATACTCTTGTTATTCTCGATCTACACGGTGTATTCCCATATCTCTAGCAGACGGAGGTGTGCTTTGCAACCACTCACGTACCATTGCAGATCACATTGTATGGGCTCAGGAGCAGCTCAAGAGCCGCGACGCCGGTCATGGACCACTATCATCCGTTATATCAGCACTATTGCACTATACACGACTTTGAAGATTTCAAAGCAGGGTCATGATTCATTACTTAATACTTGCACGTTATGTCGTTGCTGTTTTACAAGTTAGAAGTCTGTGCCTGTTTCCCAAGCCGTTATGCTGGAAACTCTATCCACAAGGTCTTACTGTACAACCTTGGAGTCGGAATGTCAACCGGATATATGTTTGGTAAGCTTTGAATGTCTATTGTTACTCATTCGAGGAAAACGTTCCCTGTTTCTTGTTCTATATGCTCAGTCAGCTGTCCCCAGAGGGTAGTGTGAATATCTCTCTCGCTGCTTTGACAGTCATAGTGTGCTGTTGATCTTGTTGTTGCTGCTCTGAAGAAACACGTCACACTCCTACGATGGACATAGATGGTAGTGAGGGATCAGAGTTGTGCATAGTGTCGTAAATTCGGCCCTTTACGGTAGCGTACGTGTAAAGAGTTAGACATCGATGTCGTCGTCGTCAGTATTGTAGGGCTGTAAACTCAATGCAGGACACGACGTGATTGGCGACGCTATGCGAGGTGATTGTGCGTACAGTAGTATGTGTCGAGTGGAGATAGTGAGGGTACGTTTGATGCCGAGGAGAGGGTATTGGCGATGACCTTAATGGAAATTGGTTGTGTGAGGTAGGCGGCACCACTTGTATGTACTTGTTCTGGTCTTGAATCAGCATTATATGGAAGAGACTGTGCATATCGCGGAGGATTGATGTCTTCATGCAATCTCTGTATGGGGCGAGATTGTGTGTTGTGCTGGCAGCGAGTTAAGACGTGCCAATGTTCTCCAATTCAACCTCTGCTCCTCTGCAGTCTGGCAAGGCGTCAAATCCTTACCTTCGATCTCAGATATTACACCGGGAAATATTACTTCCTACCATATCTTTCAAATTCAAGCCTGAGCAAGACCGCACATTCAAGACACTGGTTCATGTATTATGCATCTGACCGATCTCTCCCCAACCTCTCCATTCAGCCCTCCCAAGACCAGCGCCCCAGTACTGAATCGTTCGAACACAATCGGTTTCTATGGTAAATATTACGTTGCGGTACGGTTTATTCTCGATTCGACGTTTGGCATACGGAGCTGGAGATCACACGAAGCTATGATCCAATATCTTGCCGTAGGAATTTATTTCTCCGCCGCCCTCGTTTTGACAAGCACTCTGTTCCTCAACCTGGACAAGGCTATCACCTGTGCTACTGGGCGGCACTTTGCCTCAACGGCATTCGAATTATGTCAATTCTGTCATAATGTACAAGAAGCGTCGCGCTTCATCAGCTTACTGAAAGACTTTCCACTGTTCCATTGTTTCATGGTAGTCCTGAGGCGTGATTGTTTGGAAGGTAGTGAGCGACTAGGACTTGTCTCTTTCTTTTATCTTTGAATGTCGACTGTTGTCGAAGGAGTAGGATAGAATGTGCCGGCGCTTCTGGAAGACGGTAGGAGACACACTCCTTGGGTCCATTGAGGCCCTCAATGTCCCTCTTAGAATGTAGAGATTGTTATGTTCATCCCGCCAAGCTATGCTAGACTCCTGATACCTAAGATCCATCAGTCATGCTTAACGTCCAAGATATGTTTGTTATATGTACGGATGCTTGTTATATGTACAGCTAAGTATGTATCAATCACGCTTCGTCGCCATCATATCAGTCCTGTCCACATTGATGAATAGTCCGCCACAGGAGCTTCGACAAAGAGAAGAATCTTGCTACAGGATTTTGACAACAATTAGAGCTGGAGACTCAGTCACCATCGCCAGCCTTACTTAGATGCCTTGTAAAGACGAGCCCAGATCGGCCCACCGTGTATCAAGACACCTGGCTAGCAATCATCGATAGAGCGTGAAATATACTAGATCATTAATTAACACAACCCATGGAAACACAACTAATGAAGCATCACAGAAGTCATTCATAGTTTCTTTCCAGCACATTGGGATCCTAAGCTTAGAATTCCACGTGGACAAGTTGTCGCG